>Ga0181528_10000138_pt1 | contig 67462 bp, 45 predicted proteins | sample PEATcosm2014_Bin_47_FD_119742 | JGI IMG/M metagenome (GOLD analysis project Ga0181528, IMG submission 119742) | Peatland microbial communities from MTU Mesocosm Facility, Houghton, MI, USA - PEATcosm2014_Bin10_10_metaG | ecosystem: Environmental > Terrestrial > Soil > Wetlands > Peat | place...
GCCAACTGCGCGTTGGTGGGGCGGACCCCCAGGTCCGCGCGGGTCCCCCAGGACCCGCTTCCGGACGGCGTCACAGAGGCCGCGCCGAGGCAAGACGACCAAACGGCCGACGTGGGCGTCGGCTGCGGTGGGGGTCCGCCCCACCACGAATCACGCCCTCACGTCAGGTTCCGGCGGCTTCAGCCGCAACCCGACTTTCAGTCGGAACCCAACCCACCGCCTTTAGGCGGTGGTTGTTTAGAAAATCCTAAGACCTTTCGGTTTTCGATTTTCCTTCGTTAGAAGGTCGAGAGTAGGAAAACCCGGGGTTTCGATTCGGTCGCGCGCAGCCGCGAAGCAGGCAGATAAGCGTCCACAGCTCGACCGGTTCCTTTCTTGTGGCGTGTCGCGGGGCGGACGATTTCGGAAACTGACCCACTACCGGAAATCCCCTTGGATGCTCAACAGGAGTTGAGCGTTGGGATTCAGCTCTTCCGGCGATTCTCGACGAGCAGGAAAGTGATGTCGTCCGTTTGGGCGACATCCTGGGTGAACCTGTCCAGGGCGGTTAGCAGAGCATACTCCAGGGCTTCTACGCCTTGCGGAGCGGACGAGCGAATCAGCGCGCGGAGCTGCTCCTCGCCAAACTGCTCGCCCACGCGATTCTCCGCATCGGTGAGGCCGTCGGAATAGACCACAAGCGTATCTCCGGGGCCCAGGCGCAATGGCGACGATTGGCACGCCGAGTGAGGGAACATGCCGAGCGGCATGCCTCCGGATGTGAGTTCCTCCAACTCACCGCTCTCCGCGCGGAACAGGTAGGCTGTATTGTGTCCCGCGTTGATGTACCGGCCGCGCCCCTGCTCGTCGAGTTGGAAGAGGAACAGAGTGACGAACTTACTCATCGGCGTTTTCTCGCACAGCAGCTTATTAACGCCGTTCAGGACCGTTTCCGGTTCAGCCGAGGTCCGGAACTCCATATTCAGCGCTCCCAGCGTGAACGAGCTGAGCAGTGCCGCGGGCGTCCCCTTTCCAGATACATCCGCGAGCACACCGGTGAGTTCGTTGACTCCGGTGGGGATGAAGTCGTAGAAGTCGCCGCCCAGGTAACGCGTGGCCCGCGAGAAGGCCCGGATCCGGTAGGGTTCGAGGCTCGGCAGTACAAGCGGCAGCAGCGCCCGCTGTGTCTCTTCCGCGATCGAGAGCTCCTGCTCCATACGCTGGCGCTCGGCCAGCGTTTCAACCAGTTCCAGCTTTTCGAGTACGTGTCCGGCCTCGACTGCCAGACGCCGCAGGAGTTTTTCATCCAGCCCGGAGAGCGCGTTCATCTTCGCCTGGCTGTCCAGGTAAAGAATGCCCCGCACCGTCGGCGCATGGCTCTCTTGCGACATGGCCTCGAGCGGCAGGCAGGCCACGGCCCTCAGGTTCATGGCCACTATGCTCACCTGCGCGGCTAATTCGCCGCGGATTCCCTGCGTCATGAAGACCGGCTCCCCGGTGAGGGCCACTTGTTCCACGACGCTGTGGCTGGTTCGAAAGTCCTGCTCCAGCAACAGCCGGCCCGATCCATCAAGCCCCAGCGAATACTCAAATCGGTCGCCTTTTTTGCGCATCACGAAGCCGCGCGTGCCACCGCTGATCTTGAGTGCCGATTCGAGGATGTGGTGGAAGGTCCTTTCGGACGAGAAGGACTTGCCGAAGAAGTAGTGAATGTCGAGCAGGCACGAAATCTTCTCGAGCTGGGAGTGTGCTCCGGACTCCCCGGGCAGAACGCTGGCGAGGCGGCGGACCGACGTTTCGAGCTCCGCGCTGTCGAGGAGGCCGGAACTCATCGTGTCTGCGTCAGGCCCAGTGAGGAAAATGAGTTCTACTCCTTCCGGACCGATCCGGATGTGATCGCCAGATCGCAAAGCATGGCGCTCAATGCGCGAACTGTTGACGAATGTGCCATGAGTGCTCTTGAGGTCGGCCAGCATCCAGGCTTCACCTTCGCGGACAATCTGCGCATGCTGCCGGGAGGTCTGAAAGTGACGGAGGACAATGTCGGCGGTAGGGAGCCGGCCGATTGAGATACGTTCCGCGCCTAGAGGAAACACCACGGGATGGCCCGGCATCTCGGACCGCTCAAGGCGCGGCTGGGCGGCTGAAGGCTTGTCCAAGACAGTAGAGTAGCATCCCCGAATTCCGGCCAAGGCGCTAAACTTCGGCAGTCGTCTACAAGCCGCGGATCCGCGGGGCGCCAGGGATCTCTTTTTCGAGTACAGGATCATAGCTCAGCAAGCAATCTAATCCCGTGCCGCCATCAGCTCCCCATTCGAGCCAATTGCGGGCCGGTATCTCGCTTTCCTTCATAACTACGGCAACTTCGCCGATCAGTTCTTGTTGGCGGCGATCCAGGCAGCGAGATCTTTGAGATCGAGGGAGATGCGGCGGTCGCACTGGACAAAGGGGAGTTGGCCGGTGTTGATGCGGCTCCGGACCGCGGGCACGGTCCGGCCGATGGACTCGTCCGCCTCGCGGGCGGATCCTAAGCGGCGCGGCGGAACGGCAATGCCGCGCTTGACTCACAGTCCGGTAGACCTCAAAGGCAGGGCGGGCGGAAGGAGCAGCAGGCTCTCCAGGCTGCAGGAATCAGAACAACGACCGCGTCTTCAGACCAACTCTACACCGCGACCACATCCGGCGAGGAAGGCAGCGCCGATGTTAACATGAAGGTGCAATGGGCAGCAGGCGTAGCGCAAGCAGGAGCGCAATTCACCTCGGCGCGCGAGTGGTTGTGCAACTGACAGGTCAAGCGGTGTCCAGCACAAAGCAAAATGTCGCTTCTTCAGCATGCCTGTAAGTCATTGAAATAAAAGGTCGCCGGCGTAGCTCAGCAGGTAGAGCACCTGACTTGTAATCAGGGGGTCGCCAGTTCAATTCTGGCCGCCGGCTCCAGTTTTCAATAACTTACGAGTCTACCAATGGCGAATATACTGCGAATGAAAGCCCCTGACTTTGCCAGATTCTGCCCTCTTATTGCCCTGTGGGTCGATATCGTGGTCAAATCCATGAGATTGAACTAGGTGGGCGATCCGCACCGAAACGTCAGGTCGACGTTTCGAGCTGATTCTCCAGGGCACGAGGTTTCAATTGCCCTCTTACTGCCCTGGCTAAACACCCACCACCTAAAGGCGGTGGGTTGGGTTCCGACTGAAAGTCGGTTTGCGGCTGAAGCCGCCTGAACATGATGCGAGGGTGTGATTCGTGGTGGGGCGGACCCCCAGGTCCGCGGCCGACGCCCACGTCGGCCGGAAGCGGGTCCTGGGGGACCCGCGCGGACCTGGGGGTCCGCCCCACCAACGCGCAGTTCGCTGAAAGCGGACCGCCTGAAAGAAGGTGGGTTTAGACCTGGAAGATGGAACTAAAGTTCTGCCAGCATCCTGCCGATTCTCTGGGCATGCGTACGACGATCGAGAACCTGAAGGCTGACCGGGCCCACCCCCAATTCGAACAGGATTTGCAGGGCACGTTTCGGTTCTGACAGAATTGCAGGCGAGATGAACAGCCTCTACTACGGCGACAACCTGTCGGTCTTGAGGAACGAGATCCGCGACGAGAGCGTGGATCTCATCTACCTGGACCCGCCGTTCAACAGCCAAGCCAACTACAATGTGCTGTTCAAGAGCACCGCCGGAGAAAAGTCGAAGGCTCAGATCGAGGCGTTCGAAGATACCTGGCACTGGAACGAACACGCGGAGAGGGCTTTCGACGAGGTGATGCAAGGCGGCAACACCAACGCCGCCGAAATGCTCCGTTCCATGCGAGCGTTCCTGAAAGAGAACGACGTGATGGCGTACCTGGCCATGATGTCGGTACGCCTGATCGAACTCCATCGCGTACTGAAGCCGGCCGGGAGCATGTATCTGCACTGCGACCCGACGGCCAGCCACTATCTGAAGATTCTTCTCGATTCCATTTTTGGGGCCCGCAACTACCAGAACGAGATCATCTGGAAACGAACCACGACACACAGCGACAGCAAAACCTGGAGCCGCGTAGCCGACACGATCTTCTTCTACACAAAGGGTCCAAAGTTCACGTGGAATACGCCCCGCGATGCTCATTCGGACGAGTACATCGCAGCGAAGTATCCCTATGAAGAAGATGGCCGGAAATACGGGCTATGGGACATGACCAGTCCGAACCCCCGTCCAAACATGATGTATGAATGGAAGGGCTTCCCATTCCCTACGAAGGGGTGGAGGTACTCCAAAGAGACGATGGCAAAGCTCGACTCAGAGGGGTTGATTTGGTACCCGACGGGGAGTGACGGCGAGCCCGACCCCACAAAGCGGCCACGGTTCAAACGGTTCCTGGACCGGATGTCGGGTGGCGTGATGGGTACGATTTGGACGGACATCTCCCCCATCAACTCCCAGGCACAGGAGCGTCTCGGCTATCCGACGCAAAAGCCGCAGTCGCTTTTGGAGAGAATCATCAGCGCAAGTTCAAATGAAGGTGACGTCGTGCTGGACCCATTCTGCGGGTGTGGCACTGCGACCCATGCCGCTCAGAAACTCAAGCGCAAGTGGATTGGAATCGACATCACCCACTTGGCGATTTCCCTGATCGAGAAACGCCTGCGGGATGCATTCCCGGGTATCAAATACGATGTCCACGGCACTCCCAAGGACGTTGATGGAGCGAAAGGCCTGGCAGCCCGAGACAAGTACCAGTTCCAGTGGTGGGCGGTGTCACTGGTCAACGCCGTCCCGTTCGCAGGGAAGAAGAAGGGCGCCGATTCCGGAATCGACGGCCTGATCTACTTCAAGCCGGAGGGGAAGGTGACCGAGAAGGCTATCGTCAGCGTCAAGGGCGGCGACAACGTTAGCGTCCCTATGATTCGCGATCTGGCCCACGTGGTTGACCGTGAGAAGGCGAAGATCGGCGTGTTCATTACCCTGGCGGAGTCCACCGGTCCAATGCGAACCGAAGCCGTCAAGGCCGGCTTCTACGAAACGCTGTACGGGAAGTACCCAAAGATCCAGATCCTAACGATTCAGGAGCTTTTCGAAGGCAAACAGCCTAACATCCCGTTGATCGACTCATCGTCATTCAAGAAGGCCGCCAGGGAAACCGTGGGACAGCAGGACACCTTACAGTTCTGAGAAGAGTAAGGAGGCACACGTCAAAATGCTGAAACTATTCCTCTGCAACACTCGGATTGGGCCGTTCTATATTGCGTTGATCAACGGTCGGTATCATCCCGTTCAGGACAAACACCAGGTCGCTCATCGCGCTGCTAACGGCCTCATGGCCGGAGGATCTGCCTACTGCGCCACCCGGTAGCTGGCCTGGAGCAGGTCTCCGGGTTGAGGCACCGACCCCGCTTGAAACGAGATCGACGATCCAGTCAAAGTGAAGTCAACCCCCAGTTTTTGGAGCAGCCCATTCCGGAATAGCAGCAGGCTCGTCGTGGGGATTGGCGTCATCGATAGAGTGAATGCCGCGTTGGTGCCATTCAGGGCGCCGTTCGGAGTCTCCAGATCGATGAACACCAGGTTGGCGCCGCAAGGCCCGAGGGAGCCGTCGCCGCGCACGCACTGGTCCGGCGCCCCATTCATGCCGGAGAGGTCGCCGTTGCTGTCAGGAATCAAAACCCGGCCTGGCAGGTAGCCTGCCCCCTTCGCGGGGCGTTCCGCCAGCGAATCACTCAATCCCGCAACGTCTGAGATTTGAATCGATGTGTCGGCGGGCGGCTGGGTGACTGGCGGTGTTGAGGTTCTCACCATCCGTATTGGCAGTGGCGTGGTGCTTGGAGGCACGGACCATGTTTCGGTGTTTGTGAGTTTCCCGTCCACCAGATACATTACCGTATAGCTCGCCGTCGTGAGCGCGGTTGTGGTTGGCACCAGCTTCACTCGCACCAATCCGCCGCTCACAGGTTCCCGCAACGTGTTGGCCGGAATGTTCGAATTGTCGGAGGCGACAAACGCCGTCCAGGAAATGAGTAAGGTCCCATTCACTGGCGTGCCGTCCGCGCGAAACAGTTGATCCTGAATCGTCGTCAGGGGAGGGGTCGCCCACGCCGCCCCCGCCCCTATTTCGAGCAGCGCAGCCAATACCACAGCCGCCCGGATCGCCGCCTTGTGAATGATCCTCATCTCGTTACCTCGTCTCCTCGCGCGATATGCCATCGTCTGGGTCATTAACCCTGCGGCACCACGCTACTCCCGATGGGCAAGCCAGTCGATGAGAGTCCGGGACAAGGGCTTGACGGAACTGGTATGAAATCAGCGGTTTGGCCCAGGTACGCTATTTTTCACAGCGCCGTGAACGAAGTTCGTAGAAGATGCCCGGATGGTGGGGCGGACCCCCAGGTCCGCGGCCGACCCTGGTCGGCTAGCCAGTTGCGAGGATCCCGCAGTGCTGCGCGGAATCCTCTGTCCTGCGGTTCTGCCCGCCGCAAGTGCAGTCTTGTTACTTCAGCCCGCCATCGCGCGTGATCACGTCCGCCCCGAGAAATGGCCTCAGCACTTCGGGCACAACCACGGTGCCGTCTTTCTGCTGATAGTTCTCGACGATGGCTACCCACGTTCGCCCGATCGCCAACCCGCTCCCGTTCAGCGTGTGTACGAATTCGTTCTTCTTTCCGGTCCGGTACCGAATCCCCGCCCGGCGTGCCTGGAAGCTCTCGAAGTTCGAGCAGGACGATATCTCCTTGTACACGCGCTGTCCCGGGAGCCACACTTCCAGGTCATACGTCTTCGCCGACGAGAATCCCATGTCGGTCGTGCATAATAGCATCCGCCGGTACGGCAGCCCCAGCTTTTCAAGCACTTCCTCGGCGCATCGCGTCAGACGTTCGTGCTCGGCGTAACTATCCTCCGGCTTCGTGAATGCTACCAGTTCCACCTTTTGGAACTGATGCTGACGGATGATGCCACGCACGTCTCGTCCGTGACTGCCGGCCTCGCTGCGGAAGCAGGAGGTGGATGCGGTCAGCCGGATCGGCAGACGGTCGAGGTCCAGCGTCTCGTCGCGGAACAGGTTCGTCACTGGCACCTCGGCGGTCGGCGCCAGCCACAGGTCCCAGCCCTCACAATGGAACAGGTCCTCCGCAAACTTCGGCAACTGCCCGGTTCCGAACAGACTCGCGGAGTTAATCAGGAACGGAGGCAACACCTCCGTGTACCCATGCTCCTTCGTGTGCAGGTCGAGCATGAAGTTGATCAGCGCCCGTTCGAGTTTCGCGCCCAACCCGTAATACACCGCGAACCGGGCGCCGGTGATCTTCGCGGCCCGCTCGAAGTCGAGAATGCCAAGCTCCGGCCCCAGGTCCCAATGCGATTTGGGTTCGAAATCGAACTGCGGGATCGTGCCCCACCTGGAGATCTCGACGTTGTCCGCGTCCGATTGACCCTTCGGCACGGACTCGTGCGGCAGGTTTGGAATGCCCGCGAGGGTCAGCTTGAACTCCTCGTCGATCGCCTTGACCTGCTCATCCAGCGACGTGATCCGTTCCCCGATCCCGCGCACCGCGGCCTGCAGCGTCTCGGTGTCCTCGCCCGCTTTCTTTCTTTTGCCGATCTCCTGCGACTCCGCGTTGCGTTGCGCCTTCAGGGTCTCGATCTCTGTGACCGCCGCACGCCGCTTCGTGTCGGCAGCCCGAAACACCTCGATGTCGAGTGTAAAACCTCGGTCTGCCAGCCGTCGCGCGACCGCCTCAAGATTGGATCGAAAATAGCTCAAATCATGCATAAAAATGACTCTTTTTGACTAAAAACAGCCTGTGTCGGAGCCGCGACCGTGAGGGAGCGGTGGGTTGATCCCGTATCGCGATGGCAATAGACTCATGGAACGATCGCGAGCCACTATCGGCTCTCTCCGGGAACCCATGCCAGTGGTGGCATCACGCCCTTATAGTCGGCTCTCGGCCGGATCAATCGGTTGTTCGCGTACTGCTCCAGAATGTGCGCCGTCCAGCCCGCCATCCGGCTCACCGCGAACACTGGCGTGAAGAGGTCCACGGGGATGCCCAGTGAGTAGTAGGTCGAGGCAGAGTAGAAATCGACGTTCGGGTAGATCCCGGGCTTGAGCCGCGCGATGGTCGCTTCGATCTGGCGCGACGTCAGGTACAGCCGCTCGTGCCCGGTTCTCTTGCCTATCTCCTCGCTGAGAGCGCGCAGGTGCGTGGCCCGCGGATCCTGCGTCCTGTAAACCCGGTGCCCGAAGCCAGGCACTTTCTTCTTCGCGGCCAGCATAGCTGCTACTATCGCGGCTCCGCGCTCGGGCCCGCCGGCTTCCAGTAGAAGCTTGATCACGTCCTCATTCGCGCCGCCGTGGAGCGGGCCTTTAAGCGCGCCGATCGCCGCTGTCACGGCCGAGTAAATGTCGCTCATCGTCGCTGCCACCACGCGTCCGGCGAACGTCGAAGCGTTGAACTCGTGGTCGGCATGCAGCGTGAGCGCAATGTCGAACGCCCGCTCGCTGATCCGGTCGGGACGCCGCCCGGTCAGGCAATACAGGAAGTTAGCCGCGAAGCCCAACTTCGGATCGCCCTCGACTACGTGGAGATCCTTGCGGACCCGTTCAAACGTCGTCACGCTTGTCGAGGTCTGCGCTACCAGGCACAGCGCCCGATGCAGATTCGCCTGGACCGAGCTCTCGCGCGCCGTCGGGTCCAGTGAGCCGAGCAGGCTCACCGCGGAGCGCAGCGCCTCCATCGGCTTCACTTGCGGGATGCTCTTCAGGAATTCGACTACGGGGCGGGGCAGCCCGCTCTCCAGATAGAGCGACCGCCTGATCTCTTCGAGTTCCGCGGGCTTGGGCAGCCGCCCGTGCCAAAGCAGAAACACGACCTCTTCAAAGCACGCGTTGTCGGCTAAGGTGTGGATGTCATAGCCATGATAGGCCAACACGCCCGCCTGCCCGTCGATGTAACAGATCGAGCTTTCGGCGGCGATGACGCCTTCCAGTCCTGCACCCGCTGCACCCATGATCCTCCATTGTACGGCCCGCTGAGCGCGCACCGGCTCGAAGCCCTGCATAATTTCAGCGCTCTGCCGGGCGGCGGGTGCTTCGATTTCCATGTCGGACACGGACGCGCGAACGCCGGACCTGCGTCGCCACGGCCGCCGATTATGTACTGATCCGGATTTGATTCATCCGCTAAACTGGCAAAGGGAGATTGGATTCGATGGCGATTTCTGCCCGCAGTAGCCTACGCGCAAATGGAGCGGCTCAGCGCTATCACGGCCTGAATCGTGAAACCCTGATTCGCGCCTTCCGCATCATGCAGACGTCCCGGCGCATCGACGACCGGGAGATCTTGCTCAAGCGGCAAAACCGGATCTGGTTCCAGATCTCCGCGGCCGGCCACGAGTGCATCCAGACTGCCGCCGGTCTCTTGCTCAAGCCCGGCGAGGATTGGTTCTTCACCTACTACCGTGATCGCGCGTTGGCGCTCGCGCTCGGCATCACGCCGGAGACCATGCTGATGGCCAGCGTCGGCGCGGGGGCAGACACATTCTCGGGAGGCCGCCAGATGCCCTCGCACTGGTCGGACCCCGATCTTCACATCTTCACGGGATCGTCTCCGACTGGCACGCAGTTCGGGCCGGCCGTCGGCTCAGCGGGTTCGCGGCGCTTCCTGAAGCCCGGTTCAGATGAACTGACGCTGGTCACCACCGGCGACGGCGCCACCAGCGAAGGCGAGTTCTGGGAGTCGCTCAACGTTGCTTGTCTCGAACGCCTCCCACTGCTGTACCTCGTCGAGGACAACGGCTATGCCATCTCGACGCCCGTGGAGAGACAGACAGCCGGCGGTAGCATCTCGAAACTTGTGGCGGGTTTTCCGCGGCTGTTCACCGTCGAATGCGACGGTAACGATTTCATGGACTCCGTCGGCGCTCTCACTCAGGCCATCGACTGGGTTCGCGCCGGGCAGGGTCCGGCCATGGTCCACGCGCACGTGACACGACCCTATTCGCACTCGCTTTCCGACGACGAACGTCTCTACAAAACCGAGTCAGAGCGCGACGCCGAAGCGGCTCGCGATCCCCTCGTCACCTATCCCAGTTGGCTCATCTCAGAAGGGCTGCTGGATGAACATGCCTACAAACGCATCTGCCACGAGGTGGACGTCGAACTCCAGGAAATCACCGACCGCGTGCTCCATGCCGAAGGCCCCGCACGTTCGGCCGCGCTTGAGTTTCTCTATTCTCCCTCAGTCGATCCCTGTGGGGAGCGTTTCGAATCCGATCCCCAGTTCGAGGGCGAACCTCGCACCATGGTTGACGAGATCAACCTGACGCTGTCGGAGGAAATGGCGCGCAACGAGCGAATCGTCATTTTTGGCCAGGACGTAGCCGATTGCAGCCGCGAAGAAAACCTCAAAGAAGTGAAGGGCAAGGGCGGCGTCTTTAAGACCACGCACGGTTTACAGGCGCGCTATGGCTACGACCGCTGCTTCAATACGCCCATCGCCGAAGCGAACATCCTCGGCCGCGCGATCGGCATGGCTGCCCGCGGTTTGAAGCCAGTGCCCGAGATCCAATTCTTCGACTATATCTGGCCGGCAATGCTCCAGATTCGCGACGAACTGGCCACGATTCGCTGGCGCTCGGCCAATGGCTGGAGCGCTCCGATGGTCATCCGCGTTCCCATCGGTGGCTATCTCAACGGGGGCGCCATCTACCATAGCCAGTGCGGCGAGGTCGCTTTTACGCACATCCCCGGACTGCGCGTTGTCTTCCCCTCAAACGCGCTCGACGCCTGCGGATTGTTGCGCACCGCGCTCCGCTGCGATGATCCTGTCTTGTTCCTCGAACACAAACGGCTCTATCGCGAGCCCTACAATCGCACGCCGCACCCGGGTCCGGATTTCACGATTCCCTTTGGAAAGGCGCGCATCGCCAAACCGGGACATAGCCTGACGCTTATTACCTACGGGGCAACGGTCCAGAAAGCGCTGCAGGCGGCCACCCAGATCGAGAGCCGCCGTCAGGACGCCTCAATTGAGGTCATCGACCTGCGTTCTCTCGCACCCTACGATTGGGACTCGATCGCCGCCTCCGTGAAGAAGACATCACGCGTTCTTATCGTTCACGAGGATTCCCTCAGCTTCGGTTACGGAGCCGAGATCGCGGCTCGCATAGCCAGCGATCTCTTCGAATACCTGGACGCGCCCGTGCGCCGCGTCGCCGCCATGGACACCTGGGTCGGCTACCATCCGGATCTCGAGGACGCGATCCTGCCGCAGACCGAAGACATCGTGAGAGAGGCCGAAGCGCTGCTGGGCTGGTAAGTGGGGCGGCTCTCCAGAGCCGCGCGGGCCCTCCAGGGCCCGCAAACTAATCACTCTTCCGTGCAGCAGTCCTCACGCCCGGTCTTCCCGCCCGCGAGTGCTCCCATCGTGCCCGGATTGCGCAGCCAGTCGAACCACTGCGATGGACTGAGTTGTATCTCGACTACCGTCGCCTCTTGCGCCTCAATGGTGGTAATCATCATGCGGAACCGGCCCGCCTGTCCCTTGATGAAAATGCCGGTGTATTCCCTGCGTCCCGCTGCCTGAACCTGCACCATGGGGCGCCAGGACTCTCCCAGCGCATTGCTTACGACGTTGCGGAAGTCCCGCATCTTGTCCGGCGAATAGCTCAGATCTTCGAAGGTCGCCAGTTCGAAGCCATGGACGCCGGAGGGCGTCGACGCTTTCACAAACAGATTGGCAAGGCCCATCATCGGGATGTGCGTATGGTGGGCGCCGAGGTGCTCCTCAATGGCTCCCACCACTGCCTGAAAGTCCCGCTCGGCCCCGGATGCGGGCCAGCAGAACGCACCGAACAGCAGACCGATGGCCGGTAAATACCTGATTCTCATACGTTCCTCCACGCCCTTCGCTGAGCCACCCGGGCCGGGTCAGTCGTCGTCCTTGTCTTGCTTCTTTTGCTTCTCTTCCGTGTGGGTCTTGGGAATGCCAAACTGGCCTTCCAGCAGACCGAGGTGCTCCTTGTCGATAAATCCCGCGATGTTCACGATCGTGAGTTCCTTGGGCTCAGTGGCCACGATAGCCAGCCCGGCGACGGTGCCATTCTGCGAGAAGAAACAAACCTGGGCATTCTCACGGTCCTTCTTGCTGCGCACATTCACGATGCAGGACCAGCCGGGACCTCGGAGCTGAGCGCGCAACAATTCCACATCCGCGTCGGAGTACTCGCCTTCTTTGGCGAATGTATAGCTGCGGACGTATATTCCTTTCAGGCCGCTCACGACCTTCTTGGCCGCCTTCTCGTCCGAATCCTTATCGGAAAGAAACTTACTGGCCAGGCCGAGCGTAGCGGGGTCCAGCGTGACGTCCACGACCTCCTCCGCTTTGTCGGCCAGTTTGGAGAACGAATCCGGGATCTTAAGCAGCATCTGAGCTTGTGCCGCTCCGGCTGCCACTACAAATAAACACACTGCGAGTTTCATAGTCTCTCCCTCAATCTCTGGCGACCTGTCGTGTCTTGCGCACGCTGTTGCGTGCTATGCGGGGATCAGCTCCGGACCGCTGATAGCGGACGTTTAGAATCCGCTAAATCCCGGCGATCTGGTAGAGTCTGTCCCATGTTCTAAATCTGTCTTACGCGACCGCTCACTCTCCGGCTGCGCGGTCGCCGGACGATGCCATCACCTTCTCACGCATGGCCTGAAGCTCTGTTCCGGTCACGCGCAATGCCTGCATCAGCTTCGCCTTTGCGGCTTCGCCCTCAACCCGTTCCTGCCGTTCGCGCTCGTAATGAACTCCTGCGACAAACATCAGGCACAGCACACTTGCGAACGCCAGGCGTGACATCATCGGAAACCGCGGCAGAGCCAATTTGAACCAGCGGGCGAGTCCCGTTTCACGCTTCGACTCCGAGGACAGGCGGGCCATGAGGCGGCCTTCAAAGCCCACGGGCGGCTCCTCGCGGCGCAAGGCCTTCTTCAACTCGTTACTCAACTCGTCGTCCAAGCGGCTCATCCCAGACTCCCTCCCAGCGCCCGGCCGAACTTCTCTCGAAGCGTCGCCAAAGAACGCTGCAAATGGCTTTTTACGGTGCTCACCGGCATCTCTAATTCTCGCGCGATTTCCTCCGGGTCCAAATCTTCCTGGTAACGCAGGATCATCACCATCCTCGCCTTCTCACTCAGCGAGAGAATCAGCTTGCGCAGTTTCTCCCGCAACATCGGATCGCCGGGCCGCTCTTCACTGGCTGGTTCGGCCAATTCTTCCAGGCCGATCTTCGGGTCCAGGCGATGGCTGCGCGCATAGTCGATCGAGCGGTGGCACGCTACGCGGCGCAGCCAGGCCGTCACATGGCCCGGCCCGCTCAACCGGTCCCGCTGCCGGTACAACTGCACGAATACATCCTGAGCGACTTCCTCGGCCGACTCCCGGTCATGCAGGTAGTGCAGCGCGATGCTGAACACCATCGACTGATGCTCGCGAACCAGAGCGGAAAACTCGCCCGCTGCCGCTTCAGCCGAAGTCTCACCTTGAGTAGCCGGACCTTGGGGCGCCGGACCGGCCGGCGTCCTGCCTGGCGCTCCGCCCGAAACTGTCACCCCCGGCAACTTCACCCGTTTTCCTTGGCCTTCACCAGCTAATACGGCGGCAGCGCACACCGGGAACGCAAGAAGTATGACTCTCTTTGAAAATACATGGAATGCGCGCCGAGCTGAGGAGGGCGTACGGAACTCTTGTCCGGTCGCCTCAGTGCAAACAATGAACACCACACAGCCTCCGCAGACGGCGAACCGCATTGCCTGCCGAGCCAGTCTCCAAAACTGGCGCACTGCGTCGCAATGTGGCAGGCTGGCGTAAGCTCTCGATTGTACTTCGTCCGCGCACGCGGCGCCGGAAGAGCGGAAGCGACGATCTACTTGGAAGGATGACAAAGGTGATGGCAGCACTCGCTAAGTCTCGAGCGACAGTGATCTTTGCAGGCGCCTGGCTAACTCTTGGTATCGCATCGGCCGCGTATGCACAGACTCTACGGATTACTTCGCCCAGCGACGGGGCGGTGGTCAACCCTGGCCAGACGCTGTCCGTGACGGTCTCCGCCGATCCTGCAGCGGTTCAGGGCGTTGCCATCTTCGGACAATCCCCGCTCGGTTCGTCTGCATTGCAGACCTCCGCACCCTACAAATTCTTGATCGACGTGCCAGCGGACATTACTACTGGAAGGTACGGTTTGACTGCGTTGGCCATTCCGAAGTCAGGCGGTCAACCTCTCTTGAGTCTGATATCGATCTATATCGAACGTCCTGACGCGCCGCAGCAGATTAGGTCCCAAGATTCAAGGATTGACTTTCGTCATGCTGGCGACGAGGACTACTTACTCATTACCGGGGTCTTCGCTGATGGCTCAGAATTGATCCTTACTAATTCTTCGTTAATCAGCTTCTCCTCAGACACTCCGTCGGTTGCGACAGTTGTTCCGAATGGGCGGGTAACCGCCATGGCGCCTGGTGACGCGAATCTCATTGTCACTTATGGCAGTGCCGTGATCGGCCAATCTACGATTCGAATCCCGGTAACCGTTCCGCCGCCGCTGGAGGTTATCCCTGCGGTTGTATCCCTCTCCGCCTCGGAGTCCGTGTCCTTTGTGTCCCTCGCTCACATGCCAGGGGACGTCGCCCTTTCGGTCGAGTGGTCGATCAGGCCCCAAGTGGGGAGGGTCGACGCTGAAGGGACATACACCGCCCCGGCCTCCGTCGTCTCGCGGCAAGGCGTCACAGTTACGGCTACCAGCGTCGCGGATCCCACGATATCCGCTACCGCTCAGATCTGGCTGTTGCCGTCCGCCCCGGCGGGCACGTCTCCGCGTTAACCAATCAGGCAAGCCTATCCCAGGCGATTGAGTGCGTAAGCATAGGCGCCGATGGACACCGCTTCGCTCGTGCCGAGGCGCGAAAGGCCGACCGCAGTCCGCTGGACGGGATCATAGAATACCTTGCGCGTCGAGCCGGGTACCGTGAGTTCGCGCGCGGAGGATTTGAGGAACTCCGCGCGTTGCCCTTCGTCCTCGAAGTTGAAGGTGTGCGGAACCAGGCGCGGCATCGGATTGCCGTCGCGCTCAAACGCGCCGTTCATGGCGTCCACCAGGGCGGGCAGGAACAGCGGCGCCGCCGCCGAAATGCCTCCGCCCACCACCACGAGCCCGTCTATCAGAGTCAGCGCCTGCGCTACCGCGTCGCCGGCCACTTCGCCCATCTGGCGAAAGGCTTCGCGTGCCGCGGCGGCGTCCCCTGCGGCCCTGCCCAGGCCGATTTCGCAGATGGTCTTCGGCTCGGGCGCCTGCTCCAGCGGAATGCCCACCGCCCGGGCATAGACCTTGCGCACGGCGCGAATCGACGCGCCTTCCTCGGCGTTCATCCGCGAGTCGAGCTTGTGCCGTAGCAGCCATGCCTCGCCGCCCGCTGAGTTGTCGCCGATCAGCAATTCGCCGTTGATGACGATTCCGCCGCCAAGCCCCGTGCCCAGCGTGATGCCGAACAAGTTGCGGAACCTTTTCGGGTTCCCGGCGCGTTCCAGCAGACCGTTCACATAGGGCAGGAAGCCGGCAATCGCTTCGCCGCAGACAAACAGATCTCCGTCGTTGTTGAGGTACACCGGGATGCCGAATTTCTCTTCGAGCATCGGCCCGAGAGCCACCCCGCCGCGGAAGGCCGGCAGGTTGCCGACATTGGCGACGATCCCCGCCGGATAGTCGGCGGGCCCGGGGAAGGCGAAGCTGATGGCGACCGGAGCCTCGGGCAGCGTAGCGCGGATGCTCTCGAAGCCGCCTACGATGTTGGCCAGGCAGCGTTCGAGGTCGTCGGCCTCCGACGGGACGCTGATGGGTCCAACCAGAAGTTCATTGCCGCGAATGGCCGAGAACTTGAGGTTGGTGCCCCCCGCATCCAGCGTCATCACGATGCGCTTGTCGTTGTCGAATCGAATGGACATAACAGGAATCACTCCCAAACTGCGGCCGGTGCTGTGACCGCGAAACCGTTCAAAACCGAACGCGCTTCAATGGCGCCAAGCACGACATTGCCAGATCGCTACGCCTTGGTGCTCTTCAGATTCGCGGTGGCCGTGTAGGTGATGTACAACACCGCGAGCAGCGGCACGACGAAGCCGGTTTGCACGGACTTCGTCGCGTCAGCCACCAGGCCCATGATGGGCGGAACGATCGCTCCGCCGACGATGGCCATTACCATCAGGCCCGACAGCTCGTTGGCGCGCTCGGGAATGCGATCGATGACAATCGAGAAGATCAGCGGGAAGATGTTAGCGAAGCCGAGACCGATCAGGAAGAAGCCCGCGGCGGCCAGCGTGGCGCTCGGCAGGAACATGCACACCAGGCCCAGCAGCGAGAGTACGCAGGTGATGACAAAGAACGTCTTCGGCTTCATCCAGTTCAGAATCACGCCGCCCGAGAAGCGGCCGATGGTCAGTGCGAGGAAGAAGACGCCGGTACCGAGCAATCCGATCCTGGTCGTATCGACCATGAAGCGGTCGTGCAGGTAGATCGGGATGCCCGAGCTGAGCGAAACTTCCGCGCCGACGTAAAGGAACAATGCGAAGATCATCATCGCCACATAGCCGTTCTTCAGCATCTCGAGCGACGACGCGAACGTCGCGGGCTTGTGGCCGTCGCCGCGCTCTTCCTTGACCTCCAGCCCGAGATTGGCGAACAGCGCGACCAGCACGGCGACGCCGAAAATCGGGAAGATGGCGAACATCGCCTCTTTGCCGACGTTGAAGTAGCGCGCGGCGAGCACCGGAATCAGCGCGCCCGACAGCGAACCGATGGCCTTCACGAACTGGCCCAGCGACAGGTTCCGCGAGTATTTGCCCTCGGCCGAGACGTCGCGCATGATCGGGTTGCCTGCCACCTGGAGGACCGTCGCGCCAGCGCCGATCAGCAGCACGGTAACGAGGAAGAACTCAAACGGGTACGGCATCACGTACTTGAGCGCCGGCAGCACGAGGCCGCCGAACATCACGGCGAGGCCCAGCAGCAGGACGATCTTCTTGCCCTTGCGGTCCTGGAAAATGCCCATGGGCACGGACAAGACGCCGAACATAATCATTCCGACGAATGGAATCAGTTGGGCCGCAAAGTTCGAGAGGCCGAAGTACTCTTTCGCCTGGCTGACCAGCGGGCCGGCGGCATCGCCGAATCCCATGGCGAGAAACGCGAGGAAAACTGGGAGTGCGCTCGTTTTCTTTTGCGGCATTTGGTGTGGTTCGTCCATTCCTTTATGCACAGCCGGCGACTGGCGCGCCCGTCCCGGGAATCTAAGCCGGAGAGCGTGCGCATGCGCCTGGCGTTCCATCGGCATATCCGAAGCTCGCGCTCGCTCAGTGCGTGTCGAACGCCAGACAACCAAGCCCTAATGTATCGAATTGTCCCCAGGCGCGCATCCGCCCTCGTTTGACGGGCAGACGTCGAGGCGCAGTGGGAGGAAGATGCCATTCGGGTGCTGTCCCGCTCCGACCGGTTCCGGCACGATCGCCCCATCGCGAACCGGCGGTGCTGAGGCGAAGTGCCGGCTATGAGTCGATCCAATCGCGTCCCAGCAGATTGAACGCCGTGGCTCCTGCCTTGATGGAATCGCCGATTTGTCCGCAGCGCAGCGCCTGGAAGGCCAGTCGGCCGTAGTATTGGCGGAGTGCGGCGGGGTAGCGCCGGAGGATGTCATACAGCCCTTCGCACACGATGCGAAAGTTGACGAAGTTGCGATCGTAGAAGACCCGGGTCAGTTGATCGGGTCGCCCATCCTGCATCCAGACGGCGACGTCGCTGGGGAGATACGCGGTCTCGAACGTAAAGCAGATGCGATTGAAGAAGAGCATTTCTTCGTATTTCTTGATGCGCGGGTCGAACTGAACCTTGTCAAAAACTTCGCGGTGGAACAGCACGGAGCTGGGGTGAATCACGTTGAAGGCGCGCAGGTTGATTTCGGGCGAGTGGACGTGGTCGGCCGGGAGATAATAATGATCCTGGCCAGCGGCGTTGCGCACGATGACCCGGGAAAAGACCAGGTCAACCTCGGGGTGTTCGAGCAGGTAGTGTAGCTGGCGTTCGAGCTTCTCGGGGAGGTACCAGTCATCATCGTCCAACATGCAGAAGAACTCCCCCGCGGCTGCGCGGAAACCCGCGTTGCGAGCCTCGCTGATGCCTTTCGAGACCTCGTTGCGGATGATGCGCACTCTGGAGTCGGAGGTAGGGAGAATGGCCGGGACATCGGAGCCGTCATCCACCACGATGAGTTCCAGCGCAGGCCACGTCTGATCGAGAACGCTCCGGATGGCACGCGGCAAAAGTGCAATTCTGTTTTTTGTGGTGACGATGACTGAAATCAGCGGCGTGCCGTCCATATGTAGTCACACCATGTACTCATCGACAGCCGCTTGTCAACGAACTTGAGATCCCTTTGCCGGGAATTCACGCCGGTATTCGGATTCTTTGCGTCCCGGGCCGCTTGTTTCGTTCGCGGCTGCTCAGAATATGCGGATGCTGATTCCGCGGCGCTCGTGCGCGGAGTCACCGCCAGCACAGAACCGCGATTGAAAGGAGCGGCAATCGGGCGCGCCCACCGCTCTCTGGCGTTGACCGCTCTCTTCATTCGCGGTTCGGGGCCGGCGGGGGTAGCGGTCGGTTTTCATCATTGGGGCTGACCGGTCTGCCGGTCATGGAGGAATTTGAGCCATGAGGCGGAAAGCGCGGAACCGCAGCCGCGGCCGTCAGAGGGAAGCGTGCTTGTCCCGACGCGTTACCCCACGTTCAGAGAACGAGCTGAAGACCTGATAGGCAGATGTTTACTTCAGGACACTAGTGTGCCGAGTTGTAAGTTCGCCGCATAAATCCAGGTGGGGCGGACGTCCACGTCCGCGCCGGACCTCCAGGTCCGGCTCTTTCGGACACCAGGAACGCCAGGAAGAAGGCCGACGTGGACGTCGGCCGCGGACCGGGAGGTCCGCCCCACCGCCCGCACTTGTTCAATGAACTTCTACTTCAGGACACTAGCGCTAAGCCGCCGCCTCAAATCGTAAAACTGCAGGCGGCATTCCCAGCAATAATACAACTGGGCTCCAAGCAGTTTCTGTATAACCCGGAGAAAACCGTCTTCATAGCCCTCCACGTAATCCCTGTTACGCAGGACTCTAAGTTGTACTTCGCCGCAGCGCGGACAACGCGCATGAAAGGTGATCCAAGGCCTCCGCAAAAAGTTGGGCGCGGACAGCCTGGGGAGTTGTTTTAGATAGGAAATGCCAATGCGATGATGACAGTCGTAGCACTCAAAGACCGCTGCGTATTTCCAGCGATCGTCAGGAGTTCTGCGCTCCCGGTGGATGTGCCTGGACTTACACTTTGGGCATTGCATCTGGCTGACTTCCTTTTCGCTGCCGCGTCCAAACCGCGGAAGGCCAATGCTGGAAACCAACTTAACAATGTACCCCAATGGATTGCCCCGGGCCATATCCTCAGTCAGGCGTGGGCGCGGTCTGAACCGGATCGGCCTTGGCGGCGTGTTACGGCGCCGGTTCTGCAGGCGTCCTGCCAGTTGTGCTTCGGCTGCGGGCAACTCTTTCAGTATGGCTGCACCTCCTGCTCTCGCCTGACAACTTTGGCGATCGTCACGACGGCCCAGACGATGAACGCCGCACTCGAGACACAGCGGTCGATGGATCCGCTCGCGCCGCCAATGACAAGCACGAACAACGCCATGCCCAGAATACCTCCGAGGGAGAAGAGCATTCTGCTCTTCCTTCCGTTGATGACGTGAAGCAGCAGAAAGACCAGCATCGCCACAGCAGCCATGTAGAGATAAAAGCCGCCCAGTGCAAATTTCTTCTGCGCGAGTACAATCGGCACTACGAGAATCAGAACGAGTATGAACATGCCGAGACAGGCCGTGCGCACGTGCCCTGGCGTGTCGACCGCGGCTGCGCGCGGAAGTGCCACGGCGGCTAATACCAAAGCTGCCGACACGGCCACGTAGAGTCCCAACTGCGTCACAGTTCCTGCGGGCGCGCCTTGTGGTGGCTTACCCGAGCTGAAGAACGGAAGCAGCGAAATGGCCGCGATGAGCGCGAGCAGTGCGTAGTAGGTCTTCCTTCCCAACCAGGGCAAGTCGCGCTCCTTCGGGCAATGGTACAAGACGATGGTCAAGGGAAATACCACCGCGTAGAGCGCGTGCCAGAGACTGATGGTCAACGCCCAGGGCAAAGCGATTCCAGCGACAACGCCATAGCCTTCAAATTCGTGTACCGGCATGTGTTGAGTCAGGAGGAAAGTCTTGGCCCATAGCCCTTCGTTGTAGATCCCATAGATCAATCCCAGCGAGCACAAGCCCGGCACGCCGAGCCGCCAGCGCAAGGCCGTCTCGCGGATCAGCAGAACCGGGATGCCATAACCGAGAGTCACAAAGAACGGATACAGCCATGGCTGCACGGCGAACTGGAGCAGAGTCACGTTGGTCGAAAGCAACTCCGTCAGCAGCGGAGCGATCAGCACGAGGATGAGAATCGGCCGCCAGCGGATGACCATGTTGATTCCTACGGCTACCTCCTCGCCTGCTGGCCGGCGCTCAGCGCGACCAGTTGTCGATGCCCGGCTTGAGGTGGAACGGGAAGACGGCATTGCGGTCGCAGATCATCCGCTCGCCCGTTGTGTCCAGCCGCGCGACTTGTATTGATGTTCGCCGCGTGGCGTAGGGTTCAATGCCTGGCACAGGCGAGGCGGGCACGGCGACGCCCGGAATGCGCTGCGGGTGCGTGAAGTAGAAGATGTATGCTTCGTCGCCCTGCACGAGCACGTCGGCATGCCCGCCTTTGACGCCGTCCTCGGCGCGCGTGCCCGGCTCCCGCAGGATGTTGTCGCTCTGCCGGGTCCAGTGTTGCGCGCCGGCCGAGCGAAAGACGCCGAGCCCGTCCCAATGATCGGTGACCATCCACCATGCGCCCCGCCAGGGGAAAACATTCGGCCCCTCGTGGCCCGCGCCCTCGATGACGGGTCCTGCCACCTTCCACGTGTACAGGTCCGCGCTATCGGCGGCCCAGGTATGCGAAGCATGCGCTTCGTCCTTGAACCACATCCGCCACTGGCCGTGCGGGATGCGTTCGACGCAGGCGTCGATCACGCGCTCGGACGAGAGCTTGAGCGGCCCGTGACAGCGCCAGTGCCAAAGATCCGGACTGGAGTAGTGGACGATGAGTCGCTTCCCGGACCAGTCGGTAGGCACGCCCGGTACATAGCTCGAGTACATGTGGTAGCCGTCCTCGTGCCACAGGATCTCCGGCGCCCAGAATGTGTTGCGCCCGCGCTCAAACTCTAGCCCCGGTAACACGCCGAGGTAGCGCCAGGTCTGGCCGTTGTCGAACGAACGCGCGACCCCGATGTCGCAACCGTGGCACCAGGCCACTCCCGGCACATCCACGTTGGCGCGTCGCTGCGTGTAGAGCAGCCACCAGCATTTCTCCTGGCGATTCCAGATGATGACCGGGTCCGCCGCGCCGTCGTAGATCGGGTCGCGAAACAACGGCGCCGCGGCAGGTCCGTCCTGAGGCTGTCCAAACAGCGGGAAGGTCGAACCGGCCGCTGTGCCTGCCAACGCTCCGGCCATCCAGCGCCGTCGGGAAAACACGGGTGTAGCCATGGTTTCCTCAGTCTAGCCTTGCGAAGTGGGCGGCGCTCCAGCCCTTTGTTCAAGAATGGGCGGAGGCTCCAGCCGACGCCAGTTTGCCGTTCAGTAACCGGCCGCAGCGCTCTCGACCGCCATCACGCCCACATCCCCCTCGTTGTGCAACATAGAAGTGGACGCCGGCGCGATTCGCTGGCAAAGTGGCGGGAAGCCGAGCGCATGGGCACGCCAGGCAAATGGCCCTGTTGTGGGGCAGCTTGGTAAGCTGCGGCCGATTGACAATCGGCCAACTGGTACGTTGGCGCGAGATGGCGGCGGTAGGCAGCCGCCGCGCAGGCTGCCAGCCTGCCCCACGTCGCGGGCAGCGGTTACATTTCTATGTCGCGCACCCCCATCCCCCTTCAGCTCCCCATTCCTCTGACATAATCAGAACACTGGAGCTTATTCTCTGATGCCGGACAACTCATCTCGCCGCAATTTTCTGGCCACCGGACTGGCGCTGCCCGCCTCGGCGCTCGCAGCCACCACCGGTCTCCCCTCTCCCAAGCCTGCCGCGCCCACGGGCACTGCGAAGCCCAGCCTGCAGTTCCGCACGCTCGGCAAAACGGGACTGAAGGTAACCTCCATGGGCTTCGGCTGCATGGTGACCTCCGATCCGGTCGTCATCGCTCAGGCCGTCGAGATGGGAGTCAATTTCTTCGACACGGCTCGCGTCTACCAGGGCGGCAACAACGAGCGCATGGTGGGAGCGGCGCTGAAGGGTAAGCGCCAGAACCTGATTCTTTCCTCCAAGACTCTGGCGCCGACCAAGGAAGGCGCACTCGCGCACCTGGACACGAGCCTCAAAGAGTTGCAGACCGACTACCTGGACATCTGGTATCTGCATTCAAAGAGCAAGCCCGAGCACATCACCGACGAACTTCTCGAAGCCCAGCGCATCGCCAAGCAGCAGGGCAAGATCCGCTTCGCCGGCATCAGCAGCCACGTCGGCCACCGGGAACTGATCCCGGCCGTTATCAAGAGCGGCAAGTTCGACGTCCTGCTCTGCTCCTACAACTTCACGATGGGCCACACCATCGACGATCTGCTGGAGCAGACACGCGTCGCCGGCATCGGCGTGGTCGCCATGAAGGTCTTCGCGGGCGGCTACAAGCCGATCCCGGCCGTCAAGAGCGATCCCGAAGTGATCCAGAGGCTGCATCGCGAAGGCGCGATGTTCGCCGCTCTCAAGTGGGCGATGAAGAACAAGCACGTCGACACCACCATCCCGAGCATCACGGATCTGGATCAGCTCGACGAGGACTTGCGCTCCATGTCCAGCCCGTTCACGCCGGCCGACGAGCAGGTGCTGACCGCACAGCTCGAGTTCCTGCGCCCGCGCTATTGCCGCATGTGCAACTCCTGCGATGGCGTTTGCGCTCAGGGGTTGCCCGTCGCCGATGTGCTTCGCTTCCTGATGTACGCCGAAGGCTATGGCCAGTTCCCGATGGCGCGCGAGAACTTCCTCGCCATGCCGGAAGAACTGCGCAACGTGCGCTGCGGCGACTGCAGCGACTGCACCGTGAAATGCAAAAACGGCGTGCATGTGAAGGAGCGGTTGCAGCGCGCGCAGGAGATTTTCGCGTAGCTCCCCTGGGAACGCCGATCTCCAGATCGGCTCCGTTCGACGCAGGACCCATCTGCGAGGGAGTGCCCATGGGCTTGCGGGCGCACGGAATCGCTTGAAAAGTCTGCTTGGTTTGCATAGCACCTTTGCGCGGAGCGGCCTTCGAGCGCCAATGCCACCGCTCCCTCACGGTCGCGGCTCCGACCGGAACGGAGCCACGACCGTCAGGGAGTGGTGGATATGACCCTCGATTTTGACCTTACTCTCGACGGAGCTGTGGCTCTGCTGACTACCTTCTGCTTACAGCCCGACGCCGATCAGTAATTCCGCCTGGTTGGCGTTGAGCTTGGGCAGCGTTGAGGTTGAGATATTGCCGAAGCGCGTCCAGCGGAGTTCGCCGGAAATCTTCAGGATCAGCACCTTGAATTCCACACCGCCACCGAGGACAATCCCCTCCTGCCACCCGCCCTGCGTGCCCGCGGTCAGCGGATCGGTCAGGGACGTCGATCCCGGCAACCCCGTGGAATAGCGGTTCGCGAGGCCGCCTTCGATGAACGGCCGGAAGAAGATCCCCTTCTCCCCGAAGCGCTTCTTCGCCAGAATCGGGAGGTCGAAGGAATCGAAGTTGAACTGGCGAGTGATTCCCCCGGAGGTGAATGCCTGCGAGAACGTCGCCCCGGATTTCTTGTATAAAAGATCCGCTTCCAGCGAGAACCCGATGGGCAGGTTCAACTCCGCGTATGGGCCGAGCGTGTAGATGTGGTCCTGCTTCGTGGTCTGCCCGACCGTGCTGCTGCTGAAATCGTCTGTGAAGTCTGACAGCCGAGCGCCGCCCTTCAAACCGAATGAAAGGGGCAATTGGGCTTGCAAGGGCACAGCCAGGCAGGCGAGAACAAACAATCCCGGAAATGTTCTCTTCATACTTCCCATCCTGGAAGGGAATCGCCGCCGCGTCAAGCGGAGGCAGGTTCGTAATGTCCGTGAATTTACGTCCAATTATGGTGTGGGGCGGCTCTCCGACTGATGTGGGGCGGCTCTCCAGAGCCGCGCGGGGCCTCCAGGCCCCGCAAGTCTGCCAGGAGCGGGCTCTGGAGAGCCCGCGCGGCGCTGGAGCGCCGCCCCACCACTTACGATGCCGTCATCGTCGCCGCGTCCCACAAGCAGACGCGCTTTTCAAAATAGCTCGTGTTGCACAGCAGGGCCGGACCCGTGGCGCGGAAACCAAATTCAGCGTCTTCAAAGAACGGTTTCCTCGTGCGAACCGCATCGATGAAGTTGTGCATATGAATCTGGTGCGCATCCTTCACGACGGTGAAACGCTGCTCCGACGGGCCTCCGAGCGAAGCCGGGGTCGGCGGCAGTTTGGGATACTTCTCCGCGTATTCACGCAGGATCTGCTCCTCGATCTTCTTCGAAAACGTGTCGGCGGTGTTGCCCGGCGCTTTCTCGCGAGGCACGCGCGTCACGGTCACGTTCGAAAAAACGTCGGTCGTGATGGTGCCTTCGCTGCCGATGAAGCGGTAGCCGAAGTCCTCGTCGGGCTTCGAACTCTTGAAGTTCACGCGCAGCATGAACTGGAACTTTGGATGGTGCTCGCTCTGGTCGTAGTCGATCACGCCGATCTGCGTATCGGGCACGTCGCGTCCGTCCGTCCAATAGCGCAGACCGCCGGTGGAATAGATGCGCTTCGGCCCGATCGCGCCCGTCGCGGTGTGTAGCCCGGTGAACAGGTGGACGTAGAGATCGCCCGCGACGGCAGTGCCATAGTCGCGATAATTGCGCCAGCGGAAGAGCCGGATGGGTTCGAAAGGCCGCTTTGGCGCGCTGCCCAGGAACCGGTCCCAGTCGACGTTTTGCGGTGTGGCATCGGGCGGAATAGAGTACTGCCAGGCGCCGAGCGCGGAGTTGCGGTCGAGCCAGGCTTCCACCATGTTCATTTCGCCGATCGCTCCGGAAGAGAGCAGCGTGCGGATCTTTTGAAAGGCGTGCGCGCTGGCGTACTGGCTGCCCATCTGGAAGATCTTTCCGCTCTTTTTCGCGGCCGCGATGACGCGCTTGCCGTCTTCGATTTTCTGAACCATCGGCTTTTCGCAGTAGACGTCTTTGCCCGCGGCGAGCGCGTCGATGGTGATCTGGGCGTGCCAGTGGTCGGGAGTCGCGACGATCACGGCGTCGATATCCGGCCGCGCGAGGATCTCCCGGTAGTCGCGCGTGGTCGCGATGCCGGGATAGGTCTCTTTCATCTTGTCGAGGCGGGAATCGCAAATGTCCGCCGTCGCGGCGATCTCAACGCCCGGGACGAGCACGGCGTCTTTCGCGTCGCCCTGTCCCATGCCGCCCGCGCCGAGCAAGGCAATCCTGAGTTTGTCGTTGGCCATCATAATGCTCTGTCCTCCCGTTTACGCTTCCACGACCCGCATGTTCACGGGATCCCATTGCTTGATGCGGTTTTCGTAATAGCTCATGTTGGCGAGCAGCGCCGGACCGGCGGCGCGCAAACCGAACGTTGCGTCCTCCACCACCGGCTTGCGTGAGCGCACGGAGGCGAAGAAATTCGTGTGGTGCGCGAAATCGTCCGAGTAGCCGTGAGGCGGCAGGTACTGCTCATCTTCCGAGGACTCGAGGTTTTCGGCGGTCATTACTTTTTCCGGGTACTTCGCGCGGTACTCCGCGATGATATTTCTCGCGGTGGCGCGCGAGAAGCCGTTCGGAGTCATGCCGGGTTCAGTCTCCTTGGGCGGCTTTGTGATGGTGACGCCACGCTCGACCCGCATCACGCCTTCACTGCCAGTGAACTTAAAGCCCGAAGTCTCGCCGCCGCCGCAGACGAAGTTCACTCGCAGCGCCAGGTTGAACGCGGGATGATTCTCCGTCTTCTCGTAGTCATACAGGCCCACCATGATGTCCGGAGCGTCGCGGTCGCCCTTCCAGAAATACAGTCCGCCCGAGGCAAACGCCCGCACCGGACCGAGAGAACTGGTGATGAAGTGGATGCCCGTGAACAGGTGGACGAACAGATCGCCGGCGACGCCCGTGCCGTAATCGCTCCAGTTTCTCCACTGGAAAAGCCGCTGCGCTTCGAAGGGGCGTTTGGGCGCGCTGCCGAGGAAGCGGTCCCAATCCACGGTGGCCGGACTGGCGTCCGGTGGAATCGAGTAGCGCCACGCGCCTAACGCGCTATTGCGGTCGAACCACGCCTCCACGGTGCTCAATTCACCGATGGCGCCGGAGCGGAACAGTTCCTGCGCCTTCTGGTAGACCACCGAACTGGCGCGCTGGCTGCCGACCTGGAGAATGCGGTTGTACTTCTTCTCCGCCTCAATGACTTTGTGACCGTCCTGCCACTGCTTGACCATGGGCTTCTGAACGTAGACATCCTTGCCCGCGGCCATCGCGTCCTGCGCGATCTTCGCGTGCCAATGGTCGGGCGTGGCGATGATCACCGTATCGACGTCTTTGCGCGCGAGAACTTCGCGATAGTCGCGCGTGGTGAAGATGTCGCTGCCCCACTGCTCCTTCGCGCGAGTCAGACGGCCCTCGTAAACATCGCTCACCGCGACCAGTTTCGTCCCGGGGACGCTGATCGCGGTTGATGTGTCGCCGGAGCCCATGATGCCGCAGCCGATAGTTGCAAACTGAATCTTGTCGTTGGCCGATGTCTGGGCCAAAGCCTGCGAGGAGAGGATCGCTGGGAGCCCTAGACTCGCCGCGCCACCGGCCTGCAGGAAATGTCGCCGGGTAGATGCCATGCGTTACATTCTATTCGCTTGGAGCATCCTCTGGCGGCAGGCTGCATAATGGATTGCACGGGCAACCACTTACGCTGCTTGCCCAGCCCGCCGCCACAACTGGCGCCAGGAGGAGGAAGTCTATGAGTACAAATGACATCCCTGCCAAAGCGGAGGCGCCTGACGAGCGCGCAATTCCCGATCCAGGACGCAGAAAAGTTCTGGCGGGCCTAGCCGGATTCACGATCTCTTCGCTCTCTGCCGGAGCTGCGCAAAGCTCTGAACGCGCGTCAGCGGAGCGGAGCAAGACCAGCGCGCCGAAAACCCAGGCCACGGCCGTTGTGGCAGTTAGCCCGCGCGAACAGCCCTTCGATTCCGGCTGGCTCTTCTATCGCGGGGATGCCCCCGGCGCCGAAAAGCCAGGCTTCAGTGACGCCTCCTGGCGCACGCTCGATCTCCCGCACGACTGGAGCATAGAAGACCTGCCCCCGCGGCCCGGGACCGCAGGGAAGAACGCGCCCGGGACGAGCAGCCCAATTCAAAGCGGTCCTTTCGACTTCGAGTTGAGCCAGGGTAAGGAATCGACGGGCTGGGTGGTAGGCGGAACGGGCTGGTACCGTAAGCACTTCTCAGCCGCGAAGTTGCCCGCGTCTACCTACGTCGAGGCCGGATTCGACGGCGTCTATATGAACGCCGAGGTCTGGCTGAATGGCGTGCTGCTGGGCAACCACCCTTACGGTTACATGGGCTTTGCCTTTGACCTCACTCCGCATCTGAAACGCGACGGCGACAACGTGATCGCGGTACGCGTGCGTAACCAGGGCAGGAACAGCCGCTGGTACTCGGGCTCCGGCATCTACCGGCACGTCCATCTGAGCGTCAAGCGCCGCGTCCGCATCCCACAATGGGGCATCCAGGTGACAACGCCGGATGTGAGCAAGGAAAGCGCCATGGTAAAGGTCCTCACTCGTGTCGAGAACCTCGGCGATTCGAAGGAAAGCATAGTCGTGCGTCTCCGGCTGCTCGATCCGGATGGGAATGAACTGGGCGTGCGCGAGGGCGTCGAATTGGTGGAAAAGGAGGACCAGGCGGAGGTTGCACTCGCGTTGGCGGTGATTGAACCGAAGCTCTGGTCTCCCAAGTCTCCGCGGCTTTACCGCGCCGAGATCGAAGTCGCCTCCGGCGGTCTCGTTCTGGACAGCGTGTCAGTGCCGTTGGGCATCCGCTCTATCGAAGTGGATGCCTTGCATGGCCTGCGCATCAATGGCGAGACCGTCAAGCTGAAGGGCGGTTGCCTCCATCACGACAATGGCGTTTTGGGAGCCGCCGCCATCGACCGGGCGGAGGAGCGGCGCGTTGAACTGATGAAGCGAAATGGATTCAATGCCATCCGCACCAGCCACAATCCGCCGTCACCCGCATTCCTGAACGCCTGCGACCGGCTGGGAATGTTGGTCATCGACGAGGCCTTCGATATGTGGAAGGTCGCCAAGAACCCTGACGATTACCACAATTACTTCGCGGAGTGGAGCGATCGGGACTTTGAAAGCATGGTCCTGCGCGATCGCAATCACCCCAGCGTCGTGTTCTGGAGTATCGGCAATGAGATCCCCGAGCGGGCCGAGCCGGCGGGCGTGGAAATCGCCGAGCGGCTGTCGGAAGCGGCGAAGCGGCTGGATCCCACGCGGCCCGTCACGGCTGCGATCTGCGGCTTCTGGGAGAAGCCAGGTCGAGGGTGGGCCGAGTCGGCGCCGGCCTTCGAGCATCTCGACGTCGGAGGCTACAACTACGAGTGGAAGCAGTATGAGCCGGATCACGAACGGTTTCCGGAGCGCGTGATGATGGGCACGGAGTCGTTTCCCGCCGAGGCCTTCGAGAACTGGCGGATGGTGGAGAAGCACCCGTACGTGATTGGAGACTTCGTCTGGACGGGCATGGACTATTTCGGCGAGAGCGGGATCGGCCACACGTCCCTGAGTGGCGACAAGCAGGACCAGCTCATGCCGTTCCCGTGGTTCAACGCCTGGTGCGGCGATATCGACGTGACCGGCGGCAAGAAGCCTCAGTCGTACTATCGCGACGTGGTGTGGGGCAACAGCAAGCTGGAGATGGCCGTGCAGCGACCGATCCCGGCCGGGCGGGTCGAGGAACTCAGCAAGTGGGGCTGGTCCGACGAACTGCGGAGTTGGACGTGGCCTGGCGCCGAAGGCAAAGTGCTCAAGGTGCGCGTTTACTCCGTGGGCGACACTGTCCATCTGATGTTGAACGGCAAGCAGATCGGCACGCGGCAGGTATCGCCCGCAACCAAACTGAAGGCGGAATTCGAGATTCCTTACATCCCCGGGGAGCTGAAGGCGGTCGCGCTGAAAGATGGCAAAGAAATCGCCGTTCTAGCGTTCAAAACCGCCGGAAGAGCCTCGAAATTGGCACTAAAAGCGGACCGCGCTCAAATCCACAAGAGCCGCAACGACCTCGCCTACGTCACCGTCGAAGTGCGCGACCAGGAGGGCAACGTCGTGCCGGACGCCGCGGTCCCCGTCACGTTCAGTCTGAAAGGCGCGGCGGAATTGGCTGGCATGGGCAACGCAAATCCGAAAGACATGGCGAGTTTCCGGCAGAGCCGGCGCACGACCTTTCGAGGCAGGTGCCTGGCCGTGGTGCGTCCCACAGGCGCGGCGGGTGACATCACGCTTCGCGCGGAGGCCGAGGGCCTCGCGCCGGCGACACTGATTATCGAGGCACGCTAAACAACCGCCGCCTCAAGGCGGTTGGTTGGTTTCCGGCTGAAGCCGCGAAAGTATGCCGCCGCGCCACACGTCCGAATTCGCATCATTTCCGTGCCGCGCACCCGCTGTATTGAGTTGGACCGCATGCACCCGGAAAGCGCGCCGCTTCCGGGAGCTTTCTTACCGGACGTCCTTCCAGTTCAACTCCGCGTCAGAGCGGCGCACGTAGTTGGCGTCGAGAATGATGGGGTCCTGGAGTTGAGTGAGAGCGAGTTTGCCGATCGCTCCAGCCAGCGCGCGCGGAGTCGTGGTGACGGCCCGCCCGCATAAGGCATCCAAAAAGGGCGCCAGGTCGGGCGTCATTAGTTCGGCGTCCGGGGGCAGGGAAGCGAGCCAGGTCGCGAAGAGTTGAGCGGTTGCGGGCCGGACGGCCTTCAGCCCGGCATCATAGAGTGCGCCGAAGATCTCGCCGCGTCGAGCGTCGAAGAATGGAGCGCGCAACTCCGAGGTCCCCAGCGACGCCATGGCCTCCAGGTTGGAGACGGCGGCGGCCTGAACACCCGCGGTTTCCGCCAGACCTTTCACCGCGGCTAGCCCGACGCGGACTCCGGTAAACGAGCCCGGTCCCGCGCCGGCGGCGAATCCGGTCACCTGGTCGAAGCGCCAGCCGTGCCGTTCCATCAGTTGGGCGAGGCTGGGAAAGAGCACGTGCCCGAAGCCGTCCGGGCTATGCAGCAGCGTCTCCTCGACGACTTCGCCGTCATGGATGAGTGCGATGCTTCCGAATTCGCTCGTCGTGTCGATGGCGACGATGCGCGTCGAACCGGAGCCGAAATCGTTCGGATCGGAGCCGCGACCGTCAGGGAGCGGTGGTATTGGTGTATGACTATTCATCCGGGAAACACACTACATAGTGTAGTGTCTGCGAAATAACTAGACAGGCACTTTTTTCTGCCTTCCCGACTTCGGGCTCGTGCAGCCGGGCTGGATCTGCTCCAAAGTTCGTCGGCAGCGCGTGAGCTGCTCCTGAATGGATTCGACCGTCGCGGTCCACACGAACGGTTTGGGGTCCTGGTTCCACGCCTTGAGAAACGCCGCGATGGACGCCTGCAAGTCGGCTACGCTGAGGAAGACGCCGCGGCGGATGGCCTTGTTGTCCAGGTGGCCAAACCATCTCTCCACCAGATTCAGCCAACTGGAACTGGTGGGTACGCAGTGCGGCACGAAGCGGGGATGACGCTTCAACCACACCCGGACTTGCTCGTGTTTGTGCGTGCCGTAGTTGTCCATCACCAGGTGTAACGGAACCGTACCGGGGAATTCCTTATTCAGTCGCCGCAGAAATTTCAGAAACTCCTGATGCCGGTGTCTCTGATGGCATTCACCGACCACCTTGCCTTGTAACGTGTCCAATGCGGCGAACAGCGTCGTTGTACCGTTGCGTTTGTAATCGTGGGTCATTGTGCCGCAACGCCCCTTCTTGATCGGCAAGCCTGGCTGAGTGCGATCCAGTGCCTGGATCTGGCTCTTTTCATCGACGCAAAGAACGATCGCCTGTTGCGGCGGATTCAGATACAACCCAACCACATCGGTCAGCTTCTCCAGAAATTTCGGATCGCGTGACAGCTTGAAGGTCTCCGTGCGATGTGGCTGCAGATTGTGGGCGCGCCAGATACTGTTGACCGTGGACTTACTGACGCCCTGACTCTGCGCCATGCTCCGGCAACTCCAGTGCGTCATCCCGGTCGGTTTGGTTTGCAGTGTCGCATCCAAGATAGCGGCGATCTTGTCGATTTGATACGTGGGCTTTCGGCCCCGGCCGGGAGCGATGTCCCACAGACCGTCCAGTCCCTCGGCAGCAAAGCGCTTGCGCCACAGAACCACCGTGTTTCGGTTCACCGCAAGCAGCTTCGCAATTGCGACGTCGGACGCACGCAAAGCGGCGGCCAGAACGATACGGCAGTGCAAAGCCACCTGCTGTGGAGTGCCGTGCGCCGCGATCCACTGCTGGATCTGCTGCCGTTCAGCTTCGGAAAGCTGACATGGCTTGCCCATGCTCCAGGATAATACACCGCTCTTGCGCGTGTCTAGTTATTTGTTGGACACTACACTAGTCATTGTCTGAATGCAACCGCTCCCTGACGGTCGCTGCTCCGTTCGGCGATTTCCATCCGACAGCACAGAGCCGCGAACGATAGAGAGCGGCCCTCGCACGATACCCACCGCTCTTTCACGGTCGCGGCTTCGTTGCACAGACTGCGCAGCTCGCACGCGGCTGGCAACCGGATTCTTCTGAGCGTTCAGGAATGGCGCGTATTGCTGGTCCATGCCAAGAATATGCTCACTGAGCCAGCTCTTTAAAAACCGCAGTAAATCCATTGAGACGGTAAACTTCCCGGCCAGCAATTGGGCGTGTAGGTCCCGCGCCTTTTCGACGAACTCCACATGCTGCTGGTGATGCGCCTCCAGGCGAGGATAGGCGGCTTGCCGCATGATCCCCTCTTCAGCCCGGAAATGGGATTCGGTGTAGGAGATGAGATCTTTGAAGACCTTCTGCATGTCCTCTGTCGCCCCACCGCGCAGCATCGCGGCGTGGAGGTCGTTAATCAGTGCTATCAGAGTCTTGTGCTGTTGATCCAAAACGACGGATTGAACGCTGAATTTGGGGGCCCAATCGATGAAAGCCATAGGTAAACCTCCGTAAGTCTCCTTGTGTATGGGAAAGTGCCAGTCCTGGTGAGGCACACTATTCCTCATCGGCAGGTAGTGCGGAGGCTAGAGGAGTTTTTACCGAATGGCGCTCGACCCGAGTGGCGCGCCGGGGAGATCCCGTTTACCCTGGGGAGTAAGGAGCGTTCCTGCTAAGCAGGTATCCGGTCTCCATAATCGATCCGATGCACTTAGTGCAGGGTCCCGGCTCGTAAGAACGCGCTGGTGTGCATGCTCTTTTCGCCGCAAGGCGGGGGGAGAAGCCTGAAGGCGCTCGGCGGGATCCCCCCATATTCCATTGGGGTCGAATACGAGGCTGGTACGGCGCATGTGGTGCGCTCCGCGTTTTCAACGCTTTTCCCTGTGGAAAGAGCGCGTCAATCCTCAATGAACATACTTTTTATCGGCGACATATTCGCCTCTGCCGGCCGTCGCATCGTCGAGCAGCATCTGCAACGGATCATTAGCGAAGAAAAAATCGGCCTGGCCATCGCCAATGCGGAAAACTCGGCCGGCGGATTCGGCATCACGCCCAGCGTGGCGCAGGAGCTCTTCGGCATGGGTCTGGAGGTTCTGACCACCGGCAACCACGTCTGGGATAAACGGGAAGTCTACGATTACCTGCCGCGCGAACCCCGCCTGCTTCGGCCAGCCAACTATCCCGACCCGCTGCCCGGAACCGGGCTCTGGATCGGCAAGGCCCGCAACGGCGTCCGGTGTGCCGTGCTAAACCTGCAAGGGCGAGTCCACATGTCCACGATCGACGACCCTTTCAAGAAGGCCGATGAGCTGCTGAAACAGATTCCAGACGACGTCAAAGTCCGCTTCGTCGACTTTCACGCGGAAGCGACCAGTGAAAAAGTGGCAATCGGCTGGTATCTCGACGGGCGCGTCTCCGCCGTCGTCGGCACCCATACGCACATCCCGACAGCGGACTCGCGTGTGCTCAGCGGCGGCACAGCCTACCAGACCGACTGCGGCATGACCGGTCCGTACGAGAGCGTTATTGGTGTAGAACGCCAGGCGGTGCTGCATCGCTTCCTGACGCAATTGCCTGTGCGATTCGAGGCTGCCAAGGGCTGGGTCGAACTGCGTGCGGTTGTAGTCGACATCGACGAAGAGACCGGGCGCGCGCGATCGATCAAGCGGCTCACGGAAGTCTGACGAGCCGGGCGGACGTGTCTTCGTACGCAGTTTGCTTTTATATGAAAGTGGGGCGGCTCTCCAGAGCCGTGTGGGGTCTCCAGGCCCCGCAAGTTCGTCCGGAGCGGGCTCTGGAGAGCCCGCGCGGTCCTGGAGGACCGCCCCACAAGCTACGGCAATGCGATGCGGGGTGGGTCTCTGATAAGTTAGACGGCGCGAGGGTGCGTTGCAACAGTCAAACCAGCACGACTGCCATTGGTCAACGCATCCGGCGGGAACCTGGAGAGTTTTGCGCATGATGGCTTCAACAATGCTTCGGTTCGGGACAATCGCTTGTGCCCTGCTCTGCCCGGCGTCGCGCCTTCCAGCGCAGAGCGCGGCGCCGGGCGGCGTCTTTGAGGGCAATGCCGACGTGGGCGTCGTGTCGCATGCCGGCACGGCAAGATACGACGCATCCACACACGCCTACACGGTGAGTGGCAGCGGTGAGAATATGTGGTTCGCCACCGACGCTTTCCAGTTTGTCTGGAAGCGCGTATCCGGCGACGTTACCCTGACGGCCGACATTGCGTTCCCCGCTCAAGGTGGCAATGCGCACAGGAAGGCGGTGCTGATGATCCGTCAAAGCCTGGATGCGGACTCGGCCTATGCCGACGCCGCCCTACACGGCGACGGGCTGACATCGCTGCAAGCGCGGACGGAAAAGGGCGCTGTCACGCACGAAGTGCAAGCGAATCGAGCGGCTCCGCGGCGCCTGCGGATCATGAAGCGGGGCGGGCAGATCTACCTATTGCTAGCGAATGAGGGTGAACCGCTGAGCTTCGCCGGCGGGTCGATACGCCTGGCGCTCCGGGAGCCCTTTTATGTCGGTATCGGAGTGTGCTCGCACGAGAAGGATGCGGTGGAGACCGCCGTATTCTCGAGTGTGGAGTTGACGTCCGCTGCCCCGGCGGCGGCGGAACAGACCCGTTTGTACAGCACGCTCCAGTCGGTGACTGTGGCCTCCACGGATGCCCGCGCCGTGTATGTTACTCCAGGACGCGTTGAGGCGCCCGCCTGGACGAAGGATGGCGCTGCTCTGCTGTTCAACACAGAGGGCCGCATCCAGCAGGTCGCTGCAACCGGGGGACGACCACAAGCGGTCGATACCGGCTCATTGACACGTTGCGATAGTCACCACGCCGTCTCGCCCGACGGGCAATCGCTCGCCCTGGGTGACGACTCTCAGGAACCAGGCAAGACGGCCATATACGTCGTACCGTTGGCGGCCAGCGCATCGTTTGCACCCCGGCGCATCACTCCGCGCGTGCCGTCGTGGGGGCCTGCCTGGTCGCCCGACGGGAAGACTGTGGCCTTCACGGCGGAACGCGATGGCAACGTCGACATCTACGCCGTTCCATCAGCCGGCGGCGTGGAAGCACGTCTGACCACCGGCCCGGGAAGGAACGAAGCGCCGGAGTTCTCGCCGGATGGGGAGTTCATCTACTTCAATTCCAGCCGCTCCGGCTCCGCGCAGGTCTGGCGCATGCGGCCGGACGGCACGTCGCAAGAACAGGTGACGGACGACAACTATGGGAACCTCTACCCGCACGTTTCACCGGACGGAAAGCGCATCGTCTTTCTCAGCTACGACAAGCAACTCGGCGTGCCCCAGGACGCGCAGGTTCTGCTTCGAATGATGACTCTCAGCGATAGAAAGATCGCCTTCCTGGCCGCGTTCACCGGAGGGCTCGGTTCCATAGACGCACCCTCGTGGTCGCCCGACAGCAAGCGCTTGGCCTTTGTCAGCTACCAGCGACTGCCGTCAGAGGCCCGTATCCGGGAATGATTTCGCTCGGCAGAATGGCCGCTCAACCGAATGAGAGTCGGCCTCATGCGACGGCGCATTCGTGACAACATCGCCCCGCTGGGCGTCCGTGGCAAAAACATCAAGACCGCTCATTGGAGCGGTCTTCGATTTTTGCCTGAGCCTGTTGGCTCCTCGACGGGAAATGCGGGCCACGCAGTTGCAGAAGTCAATGGCCAGTCCCCAATCGACTTGCTACCACTGGTGCTATGCATATCATGGCAAGAACCGCTCCACGCTCAAGTAAATGGCGTTCCCTGCCAGAGCGAACGTTTCAGCATGGCCGTTCTCCTGTAGACCAGTTTGCAGTTCGTCACTTGGCATCATTCTTGCCATAAGCGAAGCCCGCGCCAACATCACTGGCCAAGCTGTTGCCGCAGCTCGATCCTGTCCGCCGTCTCAGATGGCGTCAGGCCTTTGCGCTTCAACCAGCTCAAAGTCCCTCACGAAAACCTGGTGCATAACCGCCGGCGCTTTGACGACGAGCATCACTGCAGCCTTCCCGGTTCTGACCTCCGCCACCCAGTCGTCCCCCCTCAAAAAACCCTAAAAGGCGCGGAGCCGATTGCTGGTCACAGTCGGCAGTCAGACCGGGTGGCAGCGCGTGAACCTAGAACGGCAGTTGAGAGACCGCCAATCCGGCCTTCCTCTTCAGCCGCAAGCGTTTGTAGAAAGGGCAATTATCACCCAGTTGGTGAACTGCGCGGCAGTTGGAAGCCCATCCAGTTCAGGGAGTTGCAGACGACGCCGAGAGCTAACCGCCGTTTTTCGGGTGAATGGAGCATACCGGCCCGAAGCGCTTGATTCAGGCGCGATCACGTAGAATTAAGACGATATGAAGTGCGCTGCGTGCCTGTGCCTCTGCGGTCTGCTTCTCTGTGCCGCGGAGCCGGTGAAGGAAGTCTTCGACCGGGCTGCCCGGGCTCTCGCGGCCGCAGACTACCAGAGCGCGGAGCGGGGATTCCAATCCGTTCTCCAAGTGGAGCCCCGCAACATCGCCGCGCTAAGCAATCTGGGCGTGATTTACTCCCGCACCAACCGCGCCGATGAAGCGATCATTTTCTACCGGCGGGCGCTGCAGTTGAGCCCGGATGACAAGGCGCTACTCCTGAACCTTGGACTCGTGTACCTCCGGCGGGAGGAGCACTCGAAGGCGCTCCCGCTGTTTGCCCGTGTCGTTGCGATCGATCCTCACCACCTGCAGGCCCGGCAGTTGCTGGCGGTTTGCCGCGCGTACGCCGGCCAGTTGGAGCCTGCGATTCGCGATCTTGAGGCCCTGCGCACGGCTGCTCCGCGCGACGAGAACATTCTATTTCTGCTGGGGTTTGCCTATCTGAAGAACCATGACGCGGAGCGGGCGAAGGCGATTTTTGAACGGATGCTCGAAACGGCCGGTCCGGTTCGGGCGGAGTTCCTGGTTGGCAAAGCAAACTATGAGGCCGCCCTGTTTCCGCAGGCTGAGGAGAGCTTGCTGCACGTGCTCCAGCTCGATCCCGGATTTCCGGGAGCGCACCTCGAATTGGGCAAGGTTTATATCAGCCTCCGCCGGGCCGACGAGGCGACACGGGAATTGGAACTGGTGTTGAAGGAGGACTCCAACAACGCGGACGCAGACTATCTTCTTGGCAGTCTGCTCGTACAAGCAGACCGCTGCGCCGAGGCGATTGCCTACCTCGAGCGGGCGAGGAAGCTGAAGCCCGACTCCTGGGCGATCTACTTCCACCTCGGGAAGGCCAAACTCCGGCTGGAGCAATCGGCGGAAGCCATCGTACTGCTCCAGAGAGCCGTGGCATTGAACCCGGATGAGTCGTCTGCCTATTACGAGCTTGCGCGGGCGCTCCAGGCCGGCGGAAGAAAGCAGGAAGCCGGCCGCGCGTTCCACCGCGCTCAGGAGCTGGCGCGCTAGAGCGGTTTCACAATTTCTATGAACCGTGGCCTGCGCGCGCATCCCCATAGCCAGCACAGAGCCGCGAATGAAAAGAGCGGCCAACCGTCGCTGTGCGCAAAGGACCGCTCTTTTCATTCGCGGCTCTGTGCCGGGGGAGCTTTCTAGGCGCAGGGGCAGCGGACTACAGAAGATGCGAAACAGGTCTAGCCGGTGACTGCTGAAGACGAATCTCGGCTCACTGCGGTCCGCAGCGCAGGCGGATCCCACGCTGCGCGGCATCAGGATTTCAGACGAGTTGAGAGAAACCGTTAGCGATGGCGGTTCGCGGGTGTTCCGGCGCCGCCACCGGGCGCAACCTACGCTTCATTTGCGCCAGGCGACGACGCGGGGTTGGCTCGGCGCCCCGGCAAGCACCTTGGTTTCGACCAGGATCTCGAAAAAGGGACGGGAGCGGCCACTGTCTGAAATGCCCGCCTGCGAGAGAATCTCGCGAGCCGATTTCGGGTCCAGAATCATGCTGCCCGCAGCCTCGGTACCCTCCATGTTGGTCCCCTCAATGAGGAGCACATTTCCGGTCGTGCCATCAGAAGGAAGGAAGGAGATCAGGCCGTAGGTGGCCCCAGGCTGACCATCTTCACCGAGCATGAGATACGAGGCCTGCTCTCCGGGCTGGGGGGTCTTGTTGATGATGCTTTGCCTCGAAGCCGCGTCGACCTGAATCCGAAAATTCCGCTTCCGGTCATATAAGGATACCCAGGGGTTCGCGTAAGAGCTGCCCAGGAAGATGTAATTCCCCGAGTTCAATTCGCGCGTGTGGAGGTCGCGAGCGAAGCGGATCGCGATATCGGCGTGCGCGCCGACGAGACGGAGAATTCGCGCCGCCAGAAGTATGTCGGCATAGCTGGTCAGTTCGCGCGAGCGTATGCGCCGCATCAACCGGTCGCTGTCATTGGAGGTGCTGGAGGAAGGCTGCGTCCTATGCCAGAACTGCGGGTCTAAATACTCCTCCAGTGAAGCGGGCCGTCCAGCCAGATCTTGCATCAGGCCAAAGCAGCTATCCGCGACCACCAGCGACACCGAACGGTCCGGATCCAAGACCCAGGCGAGGGGCGCGGGAATGGGAGGGGAGGTCCCGGCTGAGGAAGAGGCTACCTGACGTTGCAGCGCCCGGTTCTGAACAGCGAGAAAAGCGCTTGTTCCGAGCGAGCCAGCAAGAACGGCGAGCACTACCCCAAAGACGATACGAGACGAGATGCGTCCCACCCAGTGCCGGGGCAATTCCTCGACCGGGGCCTCCGGCACGGACGCCCTCGGTGAGAAGACCGGGACGTAGGTTCCTTTGGGGATCTCCAGGACGAGAGGCTCGTCTTTGCCTGTAGCGGAGAAGTATTCGCCCAGTTTGACCCGCAATTGCCGGGCGTGCGCCCGGACGACATTGTCTTCGCTTGGGCTGTAATCTTCAGCTCGTCCGAACACCGTCTGGCCAATCTGGTGCTCATTGAGCGAGTCGCCGCGACTCTGCAGAGTTTGCTCGACCACATAGGTGAGAAAATCACGAAGCTTCGGAGCGCGCCGGAACTGCGAACTGGAGCAGATCCGCAGTACCAGAGCCATCCGCTCATCCATGGCCCCACCCGTCTCGGTTTCGAAGAGTCTGTGGGTGCTGGAAGCGGCTGTGGAAGTCAGGTTAGGCACATGTGGTTCCACAGGGTGAACCCCCAGTTCACGCACTTGAATTCTATCACTTGGGGTCATACATTCGGGGCAGTGGGGGCAAAACTGGGGTCGTTCTCTTCCCAGAGCTATGACCTTCGTGAAGTTGCCAAGTCTTAAATGAGGTAGACGTATGAAATGTAATCAACGGAGCGGAAGCGCAAGAATTGCGTTCGGGATCCTGTTATCCCTTCTGCTCATGCTCTGTACGCAAACGCTAATGGGCCAATCGCAAAACATTAGTGGAAACGTTGTGGACGCGACCGGCGGAACGGTGCCGGGAGCCGCCGTCAAGATCACGGACGTGGCCAAGGGGGACTCCCGGGAAGTCACCACCGATAACCTGGGCCGATTCCAGGCCATCGGCATTCAACCCGGCAAGTATCTCATCACTATCGAGAAGGCTGGGTTCAGGAGGACTGAGCGCACGGTCACCCTGGACGTCAACGCGAAGCTGGACGTTGGACAGGTCGAACTCGCGGTCGGATCGACGAGTGACGCCGTTACGATTTCCGCGGAAGCGGCGCCTGCGGTCACGACCAACACCATGGACAAGGCGTACCTGGTAGAAGCGACACAGATGTCGGAGCTACCTATGAATGGTCGTAACTTTACGTCGTTGATGAACACGGTCCCGGGCATGAGCAGCGCGGCCCAGAGCGACTTCAACGTAAACTTTAACGACGTGTCGCAGTTCCACTCCCTCGGCGGACGCGGATCTGAGAACAACTTCTATCTGGATGGGTCCCCCAACGTCGATGTCGGCGATAACCAGTCGCAGTACACCCAGGCCAGCATTGATACAATCGCCGAGTTCCGCGTGCTGCAGAGCGGCTTCAACGCCGAGTACGGCCGCAACTCCGGCATGGTGATCGCGGTACAGACCAAGTCGGGTTCCACCAAGTTCCACGGCACGGCATACGAGTACCTCCGCAACAACGCGTTCGACGCTAAGTGCGTGTTATGCAATACGCTGCAGCCGCAACTGCGCTATAACCAGTTCGGCGGAAATGTCAGTGGCTGGGTGCCCATACCGAAACTCTCGACCATTAAGGACAAGCGGCTGTTCTTCTTCTACAACCGGGAGATGACGCGCCGCAACCTGCCCGGCAGCAGTTACTCGGACATTCCGGACGCGCAGATTCTGGGTGGCAATTTCAGCGAATGGCTGCTTCCCACCAATATGCAGTACGCTCCGCAGTTCAAGAACGGCACCGTCTTCGAGCCCGGCACGATCACGCGCGATGGCGCCGGCAACATCACCAATGGGACGCCTTACCCGGGCAACATCGTGCCCCAAGGACAGTGGCAGCCGCTGAGCGCGAACCTGCTAAAAATCTATACGGGAATCCCCGGTTTTGCGAGCCTCCCGGCCGCGCCGAACCCAGGCTACGTGCGGTATTACTGGAACAATCCCGACAATCTCGTTAAGAACCAGGACATGCTGCGCTTTGACTACGCGGTGAACAGCAAGATGAACTCGTTTTTCCGCTGGGTGAACGATTACCAGAAAGAGACCATCCAGAACGGAATCTGGACCGGCGAGCCTTTCCCGATGCAGCCGCAGATGCGGCCCAAGCCGGGCAGTTCCTGGTCGTGGAATCTTGTCACCACGTTCACGCCCACGCTGGTATCCGAGACGATTCTGTCATACAACCACCAGTCGCAGTCTCTTTCGGTCGTTGGGGACAACCCGATCAGCCGAACGGCGCTCGGCGCCACCTGGACCCAACTCTACCCGATGACAAATATTACGAATTCGGTTCCCGATGTGAACACCGGCGCCGGAGTGAACTTCTCCCTGGGCGACCCAGGCTGGCATAACTGGGGCAAGGACTATGGCCTGACTGAGAACATGACATGGATTAAGGGCGCCCACTCCTTCAAGTTCGGCGTGTTCCTCAATCGCGACAACAAGGCGCAGACGGGCAACTGGGGCATGGAAGGCAGCGTCAATTTCGCCTCCGGTTCCTCGATGCCAAACGACACCGGCAATGGTCTGGCCAACTTGATGTTGGGCAACTACAATAGCTACACCCAGCAGAGCGGTGCCGTTTTCCCGTACTTCCGTTTCTGGGAAGCCGACGCTTATGTGCAGGATAGCTGGAAGGTCAGCAAACGCCTGACCGTGGAGCTTGGCCTTCGCGTGCCGCATATGGTCCCGACTTACACCGTTGTCCGCAACGGCACGCCGGGCGGCGAAGGTACCTGGAGACTGTACAGCGTCGATCTGTCGCAGTACACAGCCAGCGCGAAGCCGACGATCAATCTGACCAACGGCTTCCTGGTTGGCAATCCGCTGGCCGTGCTGTCCCCGCTGGGACTGGTTTGCGATCCCTGCGCCGGCACGAACCCCGGATTCTCTCCCGCCAAGACCTTCTTCGAGCCGCGCGTGGGCCTTGCCTACGACGTGTTCGGCGACGGAAAGATGGCTCTGAGAGGCGGATTCGGCATGTTCCACGAACGCCTCCGCCAGAACAACTTCAGCTTCGGCGCGGGCGCGGAATGGCCGAACCTCTCCTCGGGGACGGTGGTTAACGGCAACGTTGCCACCATCGATCCCAGCGTGGTTACCGGCCAGAACGCGGCCATTCAGCCGCCGAACATGACCGTTTGGCCGTCTAACAACACGATGCCCTCGATTTACTCCTGGTATGTGGGCATTCAGCGGCAGTTGCCCGCCAAGTTCACATTGGACCTCTCCTACTCCGGAAACCACGCTGTGCACCTGATGGACCAGCGGCAGGTGAATGCGGTGGCCGCGGGCACGTTCCTCACGAATCCGACGCTATCGCAGTCGGTCAACTACTTCAACAACGCGCTGATGCCATATCTTGGCTGGGGTAACTTGACCGCCGTCGAGACGCTCGCTTACTCGCGCTACGACGCCATGATGTTCCGGCTGAGCCGCCGCTTCGCCGACAGCTTATCGGTGAACTTCAACTACAGCTATTCCAAGACTATGGACATTGTGGACAACGACTCCGACCAGGTCAACAACCCCTTCAACATCAAGCAGAATTGGGCGCCGGCCGGCTATGACCAGCCAAACGTGGCCACGGTCGATTTCGTCTACATGCTCCCGAAACTTAAGAGTTCCAACTACGCCGCGAAGCTGCTCACCAACGGATGGGAGTTGAGCGGCATGTTCCGCGCTCAATCGGGTATGCCGATCAATGTTACTTCGAACGGGAACCTCATGGGAGTGAATCTGGGCGGCACGGGGAATTCGACCGGCCAGTACCCCAATCTGATCGGCGATCCCTACGCGAACACGAACGCCTTCCAGTTGCTCAATCCAGCGGCCTTCCAGCGTCCGGCGGATGGCCAATACGGCACGATGACCCGCAACGAACTGCGGCTGCCCAGCATCTGGAACCTCGACGCCAGCATCATGAAGAACTTCCTCATCACGGAGTCGGTGAAAGCCACGCTCCGTTGCGAGGTCTTCAACCTCTTCAACCATCCACAAGTCTGGGGCATCAACAACAGCTTCAGCGGCGACAACCCGGGCAGCGGGATCTCCAACAGTGCCGCCAATTTCGGGCAAGCCAATGCGTGGCGCGATGCCCGCACCCTCCAACTCGCTCTCAGGTTTGCATTCTAACCTGGCGATCGACTAACCCAAAAAGGTCCCGCAGCCGCGAGGTTGCGGGGCCTTTTGATCGAGACGCAGCCGCCTCCTCTCCGCCTCGGCTCGAGTCGCTTCCTTCGTCCCGACATTTCTCTCCTATCGACCTCTCTCCGCACAGCCCGTGTACCCTCCGTCGGATCAGGTGCGTGTTGTTCCGGCAGGTGATCCAGGCGCCTGGCCGCTTGCATCGACTTTTCTAACAAACGAACTTCTGGCGAGCGTCGTTGCGGCTGCGCCTGATCATCCGAAGGCCGCGCCGCAGCATGCGCGGTGGCACGCGCCAGCAGTCCTTCACGCCCACGGGCCGACCTCGGAGCAAGGAGGATTTAGCAATAGGAGCCCGGCGTTATTAGCGGATTCGCCAAGATTCTGACCAGGGCGCTTCCCACGCAGGTTGGCCCTCCCAGCGTGCCCGTCAACCTCCAGAGCCCTTGTGCAGCCGCTCGACCGGGACCGTGGGACCGTGGACGTCCTGGACCGTGGACGTCCTGGTATGTCCCGTCGCTAACACGCTGAAACAGAATGACTTATCGAATCAATACGCGTCCATGTCGGATTCAAGCTACTCTTACCACACTGTCACGGCCCATCCTTGCGTGCCGAGCAACCCCTTTGTTTACTGTGCGTTGCAGCAAATTTGCCAACCCTCTTCCCACTGAAATAGGACGTGGCCGTCCACCTTTTTCGTGTTTCAATTCCGGCTGGGACAGATCAAATCCGAGGCCGAACATTTCCCTCTGTCCCTGTTTGCCATGCACTGCGGCGTACGTGCCCGAACCGGGGCCGATCCATCGTTATAAGTCAAACGTTGACAATGAGTTACTTGATTCGCTGGGCGGTTCATTCCCGCGGCGTCGGCTGGTTTCGCGGCCGCGCTCACCTTGCAACCAGACGTTTGTTTACGACCCGTTTGGCAACCTGTTGCAGGAGAATGTAACTGGCGGGAGCGCTCCCACTTTGAACATCACGGTCGACCCCACAACGAACCGGATCAACATGGCGGGCTTCAGCTACGATGCGGCCGGCAACCTGACCCATACGCCGGACGGCAAGACTTATGCCTACGACAGCGAGAACCGGACGTCGCAAGGCAACGAGGGCACTTACTACTACGGCGCGAACGGCCGGCGGCTGGCCAGCGTGTCGTCCGGCACCAACGGCACCTGGTATTTCCATGGACCTGGCGGCATTGAGGTGAGTTTGATTTCAGCGCCGTCGACCGCTGGTTGCGGCCAATACTACAGTGGTCTCCAAAGCGGATTTTGCGTGCAGGGCAGCGCCCAGGAGAAGCTGTACTTCGCGGGCCGGCTGGTTCTTCAGGGCGACGCCAGCAACTCGACCTCGCCGGGAGGCCTCGCCACGGTGACAGACCGGCTCGGGTCGGTGGTGCAAACGGACGGTAATGTTGCCAGCATTATGGACTACGTCTACTATCCGTACGGTGGCGTGCCATCCGGATTAATGCCGAACCAAGTCACCTTCGCCACCTACGAGGCGGCCGGAACGAGCCTGCTCTACGCGCAGAACCGCTTCTATGATTCGGCGAGGGGAAGGTTTACTACGCCGGATCCGAGCGGTGGAAGCATGCACCTGGCAAACCCGCTGTCGTTCAACCGGTACGCCTACGTTATGGGAGATCCTATCAACAACAGCGATCCAAGCGGTTTAGACGGGGTATGCGGGCCGGGAAAAACGTGGATGGGCGAGGGCTGCTACGACTACGGCGGCAGTTCCGCAGCCTTCTACGGGAGTTACGTCTCATACGCGGCAGGAGTGACGTACAACTTCATTAACAATGCGGTCAGTTCATTGCTTAGGAAGGGCTCGGGTAACACGCCCAGCGTAAGCTCAACGATCACTTACGCGGGTGCTCCTGATCCGCCGTTATGGGGGACCAATGGTGGGAGTGGAGCGAGAATACTCGGGAACGTCGGAACGACTACCGCCCCGCTCACCAATCCGTTGACCTACGTCGCCCTCGCGGGAGCTTCGGCGACTGCCGCTCTTGGAACAGGAGCAGTGGTGACGGCGACGGAAGCCCTTGCGGCGGCAGTTTCGACTGCGGCAGCCACCGGAACTGCAGGTGCCGCTGGCGCCAGCTACGTCTTTTACTCCGGACCAGGCGCGCAAGAAGCGGCTCAGGCATGGAGTGCGGTAAACAACGGGGTAATGATCGGCATGACCGGGTTTGGGCAGGCCATTGAAAACGGAACCATGTCAGCGGAGGCGGCGTCGGAAGCGTTTGCGAATTCAGCTTCAGGAGCAGCCCAAGTCTTTTCAAATGCGCCGCTCACGAATTTTGGCAACATCTGGTTCAACTACGAGCTTCCAGCTTTGGCCAACAACCCAAACATTACGAGCATTATATTCAATTCCGTGCCAAAGCCATGAAACACCGCTTCCTCCTTCACGCCCTATCCCACACCTTCGTAGTCGTGGATATCACGAAGATCGATTCAGGCACTGTGAGTAACACAACAACTGGCCAGGAGCAATTTATGCCAGCATTTCGGTTCCGGAGCTGGAAAGATGCGGAGCGATATTTCCTGGCAATGGGGGGCGACGCTACAATGGTTGAATCAACTGCCGCACAGCTTAGAAAGGCTGGTGTAGCTGTCTTGACGATCGTGTGACTGCTGGAAGGGCCGGTATTCTGAAATTGAAGAATCAAAGTGTATTCGCCGGACGCCCGCAACAGATAATCACCGATTCGCGGGTCCTGGTGTGCAGCCTCGATCCTCGCTTCCGCGAACCGTTTGAGGCTGATGGCAGCGTCTACTTACGTCACTACCCACGCACTGACGCACTCAACTTCTCCAGGATTTCTGATTTTTTGGCAACCATCGCCAATGGATACGACATAGTTCACTTGTTCAGCCCCGTCTTAGAAGGTGGGTTACTGACCGACGCGAGCGGCCTGTCTCTGCTCGGTAGCGAACTGATCGTGAAATGCTGCAGATGGGGCGTCAAACTCCTCTGGATTGCGAACGAGAACAGTCCTGCCACCTATATCAGAGGTTTCAAGGCGGGGGGGCAGCCGTTGAACCTGATTATGACCATAGAGCGACATGGAGTAAAGTTCGATAGTTTCCTAGATAAACTGCTCTGCAAAGTGTCATATGGTGAAGTACTACCTATCGCCTGGACGGCTCTAGTGCCGCAGGCCGCAGGTACTTGGCAGGAGGAGGTGCCCTCTTGCATCTTCTTCGCGGGGAGACCAGAGGTGGCGTTGTTTGGAAAGAAGGAAGCCGGGAAAGGGACTCGCTAATGTATCCCGCTCGCCGGTAACCAGACGAGGAGACCGGGAGGCAAGGTACGTCCTGGTGTGCCCCGTCTGTTAGCACGAGGCGCAGTCATGCCGAGGTAACACATGGCTCCGCCCTGGAAACTACTTGGCAACCTGAGAATCCGTGAAACCGTGAAACCGGGACGTCCTGGTATGTCACCTCAATCAAATGATTGATACACAAGGAGTTAACGGAAATTTTACGCTGCCGGATCGAAACCACGCCCCTTGTCCGGTTTGGCTTTGCGGTCGCCGCGCTTACCCGTAACGTTTTGGCTCACAAGATCTTACAGCGAGGCGACGCATAGCCTGCGAGCGTATTCCGGAGAAGTGAGTGAAGATATTTTGATGTATAAAGGCCAGTGGGACACACTGGCTGACCGCGTCGCGGGCAACCAGGCGTTTGTTTACGACCCATTTGGCAACCTGTTGCAGGAGAATGTAACTGGCGGGAGCGCTCCCACTTTGAACATCACGGTGGACCCCACAACGAACCGGATCAACATGGCGGGCTTCACCTACGATGCGGCCGGCAACCTGACCCATACGCCGGACGGCAAGACTTATGCCTACGACAGCGAGAACCGGACGTCGCAAGGCAACGAGGGCACTTACTACTACGGCGCGAATGGGGAGCGGCTGGCCAGCGGATCGCCCAGCTACACGAGTACCTGGTATTTCCATGGACCTGGCGGCATTGAAGTGAGTTTGATTTCAGCGCCGTCGACCGCTGGTTGCGGCCAATACTACAGTGGTCTCCAAAGCGGATTCTGCGTGCAGGGCAGCGCCCAGGAGAAGCTGTACTTCGCGGGCCGGCTGGTTCTTCAGGGCGACGCCAGCTACGACGCGGTGAAGGGCCACGTGATCGATTGGAAGACGCTGGCGCGGCGGTGAAACTCTTCCAAGTCCCCGGCTTTGAATTGCGTACGTGACAATGCTCTGGCGCGTATGCGAGCAGCGATACTGCCGCATAGCCCGAATCTCATGCTGTACTCGGGTGGGGGAATGCAACTCCCGGAATCACTCGGGCCAGTGAGTAAGTTGAAGCTCCATTGAGGCGATTTCGCCTTCTTTCACCTGCACAGTAACGGCGCGGGGCGCCAAGTTCCGCACGAACGCTGGATCCTCCAAAGTCCCGAGGTCCACATGGTCGAAAGCGAAGGCGTAATAGTCTCCCGGCCGGAGGCTGCTCACCTCGAAACTGCCGCCGGCCTCGCATTTCGCCGATCGAATGAACTGCCCATCGAGAAAAGCTTCTTCTTTCGGCAGCAGCACGACGGTCGATCCTTCGCCCTTTTCCACCGTGCCCAGCACGCGCCCAGCATTGGGCTTATAGATGACTCGGAAAGGCGTTGATCCATTGGTCAGATTCACCTCTTGTCCAATCACCTCCCGATCGCCCAGTAACACTGAGGCCACATAATAGCCAGGTATAAATCCAACCGGTGTGATTACGTAGCGACCCGGCACCACATGCTCGATCTGAAGCGTCCCGTCCTGCTTATGGAACCCAGCCACCTGCTGATCGAGTGGCCCATCCTCTGGGACTAAATAGACCGCTGTGAGCTTTCGATTTCCTTCCTGGTCCCTCGGTTCCTGCCGATCAACAAACCCATTCAACGTGAATGGCGACGAAAGCCGGATTTCCAGGTTCTCCGCATCATGATTTGTCACCAGCGCCGCATCGAAGCCTCTCAGTTCCAGCCCATCGCGGCTCGCATCCGCGATTAATCTCCATTCGCCCGGGCGCACGGCTGGAAACTCGAAAGCGCCTCCGTCGCTGGTGAAGGCCTGCGCCTCCTGCGGCTCCCACTGGTCTGCCGGAGTAAGCTTCACGGGGACCTTTGCAGCGGGACTTCCGTCCTCGTTCAGGACGATCCCCCGGATCCGATAGAACGGAACACTGCACAGTCGAATCTCATACCCACTCAATTCCGCGCCAGCCCGGGCGATGATCCTCTCAGCCCGAGTTCGGTCTGCGAAGCCGGGAAAATACGTTGGCGCCCAGATCTGCGAGCCGCCTTCCGCGGGTGGGGCCGGTAACGGAGAGACTTTTTCCGGACGGTCCCCTGCCAAAGCCGACCCAGCCAGGAACGGCCTGGCTGCCAGCACGTAGGAGCCGGGCTCCAGAACATCGAATACGAATGAGCCCACGCTGTCCGTGATTGCAGCGAGCATTCCACCGCGCCTGAACCGGCTGATCTCCACGCGCACGTTGGGCGCAGGATGGCCCCCGCTGTCGACGACCCGCCCACGTAGAGATGCGCCGGGCACCAGTTCCGCGCTGAGTCGCAGAGGATCTCCCCGTGAACCCACAAGGAAGGGCCTATTCGCCGGCTGATCCGGGGCCAGGCCCACGAACCCGGTCTTCTGAAAGGAAGCGCTGTATCGACCTTCCTGGACGTCCGCTATACGGAAAGCGCCCGACGCATCGGAGGTTGTGCGATAGGTGCTGGCTCGCGAGTCGCGCGCCCCAGCCGAAGCCGTCAAAGTTACAACTACTCCGGGAATGCCAGCGTGTGTTGCACTATTTGTGACGATCCCCTCGACGGCACCGTTCTGTGCAATTACAACCGGCGTCATCAGAACGAGTAGAACCGCACACTTGAGTTGCATACCTGCCTCGTCATCAGCATACCGCCGCACTTTCTTCATTGCGGGTAGACGAGGTTTCCATTTTGGCGAGCAAGTGCAGCGCAGCATATCACAAGCCTCCAAATGTCTGAGTCTTCTTCTCCGAGGCGAAGTGCTTTCTTCTTGGGGGTGTTTGTTGGCTGCTCCAAGCGCCATTTGGACACTGCAATGGCGGGTGCGAGATGCAACGTCATCCGCATTGTGAAGACCGTAACGGCGTCTAGCAGTGAGGACGTGGAGCGGCTACTCGCCGACTGGGTGCAAGGGCGCCATCCTGGGCGCGAAGTGAAGACTACGCCCATGAGATTCCGGAGTATCTGGTATCGACCCTTGGATTGAGATCGAGTCCCGGCAGTATGCACGCGGCTGACGCGTTTCTCCGCCGCCAGATCGTTCGATGGGCGATCTCTGCGCATGAAGTTGGAGTTGTCACGGGCATGGCCACGTCTCCCAGCGTTACCGGCCGGCCGGCGCGAAGGATGGCGGCGCTTCACCCGGATCATGAATTGGCTCGGCGCTGAGCGTAAACTCGAGCTTCGACGCCTTGGATAGCTGGCTCCAGCCGATCCACCAATTCCGCACCGGCCTGCCGTCCAGGCTGACATTACGCACATAGAGCTTCGACGGAGCGCCCGGCGCCGTGATCCGCAGCCGGTGATCGCCCAGGCGCAGAGTGACTTCCGGAAACACGGGGCTGTTCAATGTCAGGCCGCCCACGCCCGGAATCTCCGGAAACATCCCGAGTTGCGCGAAGACGACCCACGAAGAGGTCGCGCCCAGATCATCGTTGCCCGGAAGTCCGGCGGAATCGGGCGTGAAAAGATCCCGCAGCGTCTTTCGAACGACCTCCTGGGTTCGCCAGGGATGGCCTGACCAGTTATAGATCCAGGGGTTGCCGAAGCTCGGCTCATTCCCGATCGCGAAATAGGGGCCGTTCTTCCGGTCGTAGGCGTAGTACTGGCTGAAGTAATCATCCAGGCGCGTCCTGGCGGCAGCGCCGCCGCCCACGGCTTCGATCACACCCTTCAGATCGTAGGGCACCATCCACGTGTATTGCGCGGCATTGCCCTCCACAAACCCGTCTTCCTTTTCCGGCGAGAAGCCGGGCAGGAACTTGCCGTCGAGACCGCGCGCCCGGATGTATTTCGTTTCGGGATCAAACAGCGTGCGCCAGCGTGCCGAACGGTCGAGAAATCTCTTCTCATTTTCGACATCCCCCAGTGCGCCAGCCAGGCGTGAGATCGCGAAGTCCGCATTCTGGTATTCCAGAGTCACCGCCGCGGCGCCGTCGCCGGGGACGTTCCGGTCAAAGACAAAACCCCGCCGCAGGTATTCCTCCAGGTGGGGACGCTCGAAGTATTTGCCGCGCACCTGAGTTTGGGGATCGTTCGCCCCGCGCAGCATGGCCTTCAGCGCGGCAGGCGCATCGAAGTCGCGTGCGCCGAAGGCATGAAAGTCCGCCAGGATGCAATCCGAGGGATCTCCCACCATCGCGTCGGCGTCGTCATTTGCCTCGGGCCAGATTGGCAATCCGCCGCCCTGCGCGGCGTCGAGCACCAGTGACTGCGCCATGTCGCTCGCGACCTTGGGGAACAGCATGGCGAGCAACTGCGCCTCGCTCCGGTAGATGTCCCAGCCGGAAAAGCCCGCGTACTGCGTGCGCCTGTCCGCCTTGTGCACCCGGTCGTCGAATCCGATGTAGTCGCCGTTCACGTCGCTGAAAACCGATGGATGCAGCAGCGCATGGTAGAGCGCGGTGTAGAACACCTTGCGGTCCGGCTCGCTACCGCCCTGGACCAGTACACGGCCCAGCGCTTCGTTCCAGGCCGCGCGCGCCTCGCGGCGGACCAGTTCCAGATCCCACCCCGGGATCTCGCTTTTCAAATTCGCCTCGGCGTTGGCGGTACTCACGAACGACAGCCCGGCTTTCAGACGAAATGTTCTGACCGAGGCGGGAAAGCTCAGATAACCGCCTGCGCGCGGCCCTGTGCCGGCGCGCTGTCCGGTCCCAGACTTCGATCCGTCAAGAGCGACCGCAGCCTGGGGAACCTGGTCGGTTTCGAATGCGAAATAGACCCGGTACCGGTTCTTGCCAAAGCCGCAATTCTGTCCGCTGGTGACCGACCCGGTCACTGTTCGGTCCTTGATGTGGAACTCCGATGCGAAGATACGCGGGCTGAGGTTGCGACCCAGGTCGAAGAACAGCGTGTGCGGCTCCGTGCCTGCGGGGAATCGAAACTCGGCGATTCCCGAACGCACCTGAGCAGCCAGTCGAACGCGAATGCCGGAGTCGAGCGTGACCGCGTAGAAGCCGGGTTCTGCCGTTTCATCTTCGTGCCGGAACGCGGCCTTGTAGAGATGCTCCGGACCACCCGCGGCCGGCGGTTCCTGCGGCAGGCCCAGCATGGGCAATACCGGGGCATCGCCGAACTGCCCGCATCCAGGTCCGCTGGTGTGGGTCAGGCTGAAGCCTCGCGTTTCGGGCGTTTCCCAGCGGTAGAAGACTTCGTCCACCATGTCGGGACTCCAGTCCAGCATTCCGAACGGCCGCACGGCGCCCGGAATCGTCTTGCCGTAATCGTGTAACGGCGAGAGCTTCGTTCCGACAAGAGGGTTCACGAGCGAGGCCAGATCGTGAGCGGGCTGCGCGAAACAAATGCCGGAAAGCAACAGAACAACGAACCATCCAGTTTTCAAAAAGCCACTCCTTGGGACTCATGCATCATAAAGCCGTGGCGCCAGGAATCCGGGACCTCAATTCGGAAGACATGGATGTCCGAACCGCTCCCAAATTGCTTGCGCCTTGCGGGCAGCCGACCTCCCCAGCATGGAACACTCGGCGCATCATCGTGCAGGCCCGGCCAGCGACCGGCTGATGGAGGTCCGCCGCACTTCGGTATCTGCGGGTTTGGCCGGCTCCCGGATGCCTCGATCCCGAAGGAGACTTCTGCTGGCGCCTGTTGATGCTCCCCTAGAACTGCCTCAGCAGCCACTCTTCCGAAAGCTCGAACCCGATCACTCCCGCCCAAAGTAGCTTCTGCGGTTAGCGTCCTGAACAGGCTCGCAACGCCACAGGAGACATCCTTATTTCCGCCTGAATGCAGGGCCGGGTATCCGGCGCAGTTCCGCTGCGTCGCAGATAGGGCGGGTGCTGAAGTTATTGCGCCACGTGCTTCTTTATCCCTTCAACGAACGTGCTGGCAGGAAGCACTGGGTCCATGCTCTTGCCGACAAGGCTAAACATGTTGTTGCGGACGACGTTGCCTCGACCGCCAGTGACCGAGACACCCACAGGACTGTTGTACACGAAGCACGATTCCACGACGTTGTACGCTCCGGTTATGGCGAAGGCCGCATCCGTGGAGGGATCGGAGCCGTCGACCCATCGCGCGTTCCAATACTGGTTCGCTCCGGCGGGAACGCTTTTTGACCATACCTGGGATCGCCGCACGATGTTTCCAAATGAGATGCTGCCGAACTCATACAGAGGGAAGTCTGCGGGACTGTCAATTGTACTGTTGAGCAGGATGCCACCCGAATTCGTCATACGGTTGTCGAGCACCAGGTTGTACGCCACCGGCATGAAGTCATATTTGATCGGGGCATCGTGCTTCTCGACCAGCGCCCACAGGATCATGTCGGACGCATTGTATGCTTCGTTGCCTGCAATGACATTGTCAAAGGCAGCGCCATAGAAGAACTGCATGGCGCCGCGCGTGTTGAAAACGCGATTGGCAATGTAGAAGTTCTCGACCGCAGCTCGCATGACAGCGACCTGGCTGGTCTTATCCGGGACAACCGCCCATGGGTGGTCCAGCACGACGGCGTCACTTGTATTGTCCTCGACCTCGCGGTACTGACCCGCTCCACGGCCGCTCAGGATGTAGGCGTACCGCAAAACGCCGGACTTCTCGATCTCGCCCGGCTCCCATCCGAGGGGGGTATCGAACGTCATTCGTTGCCCCTCTGTCCGAGCAACCCCGGCCTTGAAGAACATGCCCCCAAGCTCCGACATCATGATTTCGCAGCCATTGGCGACACCGGAAATCTCGTGCATGACGTTTCCCGTGACCCAGTTCCTGCTGAACCCCTTTTGGCTCGACAAAGCGCGGCGGCCGTTCACGATCTCGTTATCCTCAAAAACCGAGTCGCTGACGTTTGACAAAAAGACATCGTCGTAGAGGTTGGCCGGATAGGCCTTGAAGACGTTGCCTTCGATGCGGGCGTAGCGGTGCGGCTTGCGCCCCGCGTTCAGCCAGAGCGGGTTCCCGGCGATGATTGTGCTCTCGGCCAGCGTGAATCCCCGGGTGGCGGAGACCACTCGGATTCCGCCTACGTAATTGCCAACCGTCTCTGGCGGATGAAATGCGTCCTCGTGCCGGTTGCTGATCTCGACCCGGCGCAGGAACGTATCGGTCAACACCTTCTGCGGGTCGTCCGCGCCAACGAACACAGCCGTGTTGCAGCCGGCTCCAGCGACGATCGACAGGTCGAGCACGCCGCTGTGATCGTCCAGCCAGAGCATCGCGGTGCCTTCCTTGACAAAACGGCCATACACATAGACCGGACCGGTCTGAAGACGCCCATTGAAGAGCCGCTCGACGGAAAACGGGAATCCACCCTGGAGTGGTTTGCCCGGAGCGACGACGAGCTGAGTGGCTGCCCGGCCGCCGCCGCGCAAAACGACCCCCGGACGCACGTGGATGGTTCTCGTAATGGCCAGGTTTCCTTGCGGCAGGACTACGACTCCCCCACCTTGGGATGCCACCCGATCGATAGCACTCTGAATTGCGGCGCTGTCGTCGTTGTATCCGTCGGCGTTTAGACCGCTGACTTGCGCGATGACGGGCTTCCGCACCAGCGGCGCGTTCGGAGTGGCCGCCGAATAGTCATCCCCGCGGCTCAGCATACTGACCACGTCACGGCCAGCGACGGCGCTCAGAGACAGCGCGTTGCTCCAGGCGGATAACCCGCCGCGCAGCACGTGCACCCGCACCGTGTAGCTTCCTGGAGGAAGCTCGCGTGGCACGAGGACTTGAAGCACGAATGGCTTGGTATTCATTCGCTCTTGTGGATCTAGGTCGATCACTTTGCCAAAGTACGGCTTCCCGGCAACGCCCTGGAATGCGACCACGTACTCGTATTCAGCGCCATGAACGCCGCTGGTTTTCGCGAGACTGCGTCCAAACAGACGCAAGCGCTGGCCGGGCAGAACCTCCGGGTCGGAGAGAAACACCAGGTGGGGCCGGTTGATCAACCAGGGCTTCGACACGCCGGCCCCGGTCCTGACCCAGGCGACAACCGGCTCGACGTCATCACTCAGCGCCGGTTCGTCGCCAAGGTTGCTGGCAATCAGGATGCGCGACGCAGGAGTGCCGAGCAATTGTGCCTTCGTCGCGCCGGCCGGTGGTACGGCGGGCAGGGGTACTGGAGGTAGGGATGCGGATGCGATGATGGCTTCGCGCGTCGCCGGCGCAGGTCTCCACAGCCAGACTTCGGCCGAGGGCCCGAAGTTCTCGCCCACGATGACAAGGCTCGATCCCGAGTCGGCATTCTCTGAGACGTGTGAGATCGCGGGCAGGGCGGGCTGCGACTCGGCTGAGAGGCCGGCAGCCGCCAGGGTCAGCCAGATGATTGCAACGTTTCTCATGATCAAACTTTCCATCCGGGCCACGAAACCAGGGAGCGTTCCTGGCTGCGCCCGATAATCTGCTCTCCTCGTTCGTTGGCGTGCGCGGAATCGCACAGGAAGCAGCCCGCCTCTTTTCCTGAGGCTCAGGAGCAGGGACTCAGGACTGGTTAACAAGTGAATCTGGCCGGCGCACTCGCGAATGTGCGACAGCGCGCATCACTTCAGCACGACGTCCCAGACTTTCGCCCGACGGGCCTTGCCGGCGGGTCCCTGCACGGTCAGTACGACGATGTACTCGCCGCCTTTGGAATATGTGTGGATCGGGTGCTGCTCCGCGGAACTGGCGCCGTCGCCGAAGTCCCATTGCCACGAAGTGATCTTGCCGTAGGAGAGATCCTGGAAGGCGACCACGCGCCGTTCCATGTCCACCACATTGACTGCGAACTGCGCCTCGACCGGCTTGTGAAACTGCTCTTCAAGCGGCATCAAGCGGAAAGTCACCAGGCGCGATGCGTCGCCGTACATGTAGATGCTCGGCGACAGATTCCAGAAGGCATGCGCTTCGGCGGACGCCGGGGCGTTGACGTCGTCCCAATCCTTGACCGCCCATGCCATGCCGATCAGTTTGTTTTCCGTCAGCCTCGATTCGACCGAATGCTCCGGCCCGTCGCAGGACGCGTAGTCGAAGGGCGTTATGTAGAACTCCAGAGTCAGCCTGCCGCTCTCTCCCGGTTTGAAATTGTACGAGTAGGCCGCGTTGGCGTACGGCAGTTCGCGAATCCAGGGCTGCTGGCAGCCCCACACCATCGCCCAGTCCTTGTCGCCGGGCGGCGTGAAGATGTGCCAGTTCTGCGCGTGAACGCCCTGCACCGCGCGGTAGATCGCCCACGGATCGATGTCGCGGTGCGGATGCAGGTCGCGGATGAAAGGGCCGCCCGAGAGGTCCGCATTCACCACCACCTCGAACATGTCGTTGTGCAGGTCGAGCCGCGAGAAATCCCAGTAGTTGTCGTAGGCCTCATACAGAAAGTAGAGGCGGTTGAGGCCCTTGACCCAGCCGACGCGCACGCGCACATCCAGATCTTTGGGATCGGGCTTCAATCCGTGCATCGAGTCGGTCAACTGATCCATGCCAATCACGTAGGAGTCGGGCACAATCGCCCAATCGTCCGTGTTCCCGTCAATTCGCGGGATCTTGTCCGCTGGGAATTGGAAAACCTTGTAAACCACGCCGGGCTTTTCGATGGCGCCCGCAGGCGCCATGCATGCCGCCGAAACAAGAATCGTGGACAGTAGTCTGCGTAGCATTCGGTCGCTCTCTTTTTCTAACCCTCTTACTGCGCCGGCACGCCGCGCGCGATGCGCAGGCCGTTCCACCGCAGGCGGCGTTGCGGGCGCTCCGCATGGCGCGCCGCAGGGTCGAGCAGGTCCGCCGTATCCGCAAACCCGCCGCCGCGCAGCACTCGCAAACCCGCCGCGGAAGACGATTCGCGGCCGTCAGAGCTGTCGTACGGATAGGGCATGTAGAGGCTCGAGCACCACTCCCAGACATTGCCCTGCATGTCGAACAGGCCCAGCTTGTCCGGCTGCCCGCTGCCCACCGGGCGCGGCCCGGAGGTTTGCACCGGAGCGTTAAACCAGGCCACCCGTTCGAGCGTCGCGGCGTCCGCGGGGCCGCCGGCCCGCGCGGCGTATTCCCATTCGGCCTCGGTCGGCAGGCGGAACCCGCCTCCCGCAACACGCTGGTTCAGCTTGCCCACGAACGCCTGGGCGTCTTCCCACGACACCTGTTCCACCGGCAAGCGGTCCGCGTCGGTGGAGCTCTTCTGCGCGCTCGGATCCGCGCCCATGAGCGCTTTCCATTCCGCGCGTGTTACCTCATATTTCCCGAGGTAGAACGGCTCGATATGCACTGTATGCACCGGCCTGGAACCTGCGAATCGTTCGCTGCCGATGTCGGCGTCTCCGCCCGGTATCAGGACCATGCGGGTACCCAGTTCCGCGATCCGCACTTCCCGCGGCAGCCCCGTGCCGGCATCCCAGTCCTTGCCTGCGATTTCAAACCCAGCCAGGGCGGGCGCCAGCCGGCGCTCGCAGAGCTTCAAGAATTGAGCCGCAATCTGGTTGTCGGGCTCCTCTTTCAGTGCCGCCTGGAATTCGGCGCGAGCCTCCGTCCAGCGCTCGATCGTGGCTAATCGCCGGCCCTCGCCGACATGGCGCGCCGCCGCCTGCGACTTTTGAATAAGCTGCTCGAGCCGCTCATCCTGGCTCGACGGCGGTTTGTTCGGATCCACTAGCGCGTGCACGTGATGACAGGTCTGGCAGGCATCGGTACGCTTCGATTTGGGGCAGCCCGCCGTGTGGCACGTCGCGCACAGGCCGGCAATGGCCGCCGCGCGGGGAAGGCGATCCGGCTTTACATTATTCCGCTCGTCGGCGACGTGCCCACGGCTCGCGCCGTGGCAGTCCACGCAGCCGGTCCCGGCCTGCTGGTGTCGTGAAATGCCCCACTCCACCACCGAGATCACATGACAGCGGGCGCACACGCCCGCCTGCTTGAGTTGCGCGTCCGGCGCCGACTGCGGCCACGCGGGGGCCATCGCCGCCGCCAGCAAAAACGCTGCTGCCATCATCCGCGCCATTGTTCCTCCAGCCAGCGGTAATGTTCGGGCAGCCATTTGGCGCGCAGCAACTGCGCCACGTCGCGGGCAGCTCCCAGTGCCGCCTGTTCCTCGCGGGTCATCGCGCCGGCGCGCGTCAGAGCCTGGTAGTTGTCTTGCAGCAGCCGGTCCTCGAACATGCCGGCAATGGCGGTGGAGACGAACGGCCTGGAAAACACGAAGCGCATCGCCGCCATGCACAGGGTCTCATCCGGCAACCGGCCCAGAGTCTTCGTCAGTTCCGCCACCGCCGCCGGCAAAATCGGCTTGCTGTTGGTCTGCCAGAGTTGCAGCTCTTCGAGCTCCGGGTGCTCGCCCGGACGTCTTCGCGGATCGAGCTTCATGATTGAGCCCGATGCCAGCGGCTTCATGGCGATCAGCCCTATGCCCCGGCGCTGCGCTTCCGGTAGGAACTCGCTGTAGTCCGCGCGGGCGTGAATGAAATTGTAGGGAAAGAACAGGTAGTCGATGCCTTCCAGTTGCTTGAGGGCCTCGCACATGGTGCGCTCGATGTGCGTCGCTATGCCGATCGCGCGGATCTTACCGGCTTCCTTCGCTTTGCGCAGTACGTCCCAGTTCTCCAGAGCCGGCCCGTCGATTTCCGCCGTGTGGAAGCGGTACAGGTCCACGTGGCCGCTGAATACCTTGCACGCGTGATCGATGTCCTGCGCGGAAACGTCGTGGGCCAGCGAGATCAGAATCCGGTCGCGCCGTCCTTGTACGCTGCGCGCGGCCGGCTCCCATTGGCCCTCGTTGGCATACACGTCGAGGAGGTTGACCCCCAGATCGAACGCATGGGCCACGATCCGGTCCCGCCGGGTCTGGCCCGCCGCCGTCAGCACGGTTCCGTTGGGAGCCTTCACGCGGTCGGCCGGATCGGTATGCGAGCCGAATGAGAGCAGCGACGGGTAGAGGTCAGTCTGCCCCAAACGCCGGTAGGTCATTCCTCCGCGCCGGAACTCGATCGTTTTTTGCGGCCCGGCCCAGAGCCGGGCTTGGGGTACCAGTAAGCCGGCTGCGGAGCCGGCCAGAAAGTTTCGGCGGGTGACGAGCGACGGTGTCATGGTGATATCCGCTCCTAGTGCAAGTATGCCGCGCCGGGACTTCTCCCGGTGCGGCATTCTGTTGCGTCGATTGCCCCGTTAGAAGTAGAGCTTGGCGGCAATCATGGCCACGCGCGGCGTGCCGCTCTGGCCCGAGATCATCCCGAAAGTGGAATCGGTGATTTGAGTATCCGGGTTGCCGGCGTTCATGTGATTGAACACGTTCTGTGCTTCAAACCGCAATTGGAGGTAGCGCGATTCGCTCTTGGTGAAGTTGAAGTTCTTCATGAGCGAGAAGTCCCACTGGCTGAATGCAGGGCCCACCAACCCAGGAACAGTCCAGCCCACATCGCCGATCTGCAACTGGTTGGGTAGAGCCTGCGCCAACTGGAACGCCGCGTCATTCAGATACGGCGTGTAGCCGGCCGAGCCAATCAAGGAACTGTGGCCCGAGACGAAGTTGTTAGCCTGTATACGCGGATACGCATACACGGGGCGTTCCGAAGCGCCGTTGGAGGCCTGTCCGGCGATCCACCAGAGGGAGTTGCTTCCGGTCGGCGACAGGTATTGTCCCGAGTGGTAGGTAGTGACTCCCGCCGCGGTCCAGCCGCCAACGACCTTGTCGAGCAGCTTGCCCGCGAAGTCCTGCGTGTTGTTCAGGAATCGCCGGCCCTGGCCAAACGGCAGCGCCACGCTATAGTTGAAAACCAGCTTGTGCGTGAAGTCGGAGTTGGAAAGCGAGTAGACGTCGCCGCGCCCCAGGCCCGCCTGCGGGAAGCGGTTGCTGCCCGGAGTGGAACTGTCGATGCCGCCGGTGTCTTCCATCAGCTTGCTGAACGTGTAGTTGGCCAGGAAGCCGAAGCCGTGCGCGAAGCGATGCTCGATCTGGACGTAGGCGGCGTTGTAGTTGGAGGTGCCGTCCGGATCGCCCGTGGTCGAAATCTGCTGCCAGAGCGGATTCAACTCATAGAGGTTGCCGAGCGGAAGCATGGCGCCGCCCCTCGAAGAACCGGCCGGAACAAAGCCGTAGAACGGATTGGGAACGAGTTGCAGCAGTTTGCTCCCAAGACCGCCGATCTTGTTGTAGGCATCTGGCAGCACATGCTCGCCCACCCCAATCCACGCCGGCAGGGCTCGTCCCATGCTTCCGTTATAGGACGCTTCCAAAAGCCACGTGTTGCTTCCGGAACCCAACTCGCGCTGGATCGCCATCTGCACGTTATGCTCGTGCCCACTGTTGAACTCGGACGTCTCCGAGAGCCACCAATTGCCCATTACCGACATGTTCAGCGCATTCACGTCCGTGGTAGCTGGAACGTAGCCCTGATTGTTGGGCATGGGATTGGAAAAGCTCAGCGGGTAGGTGAGGCCGCCGTCCGGCGTGCCGCCCTGCGCCATGCGCGCCGAGTCTCCGTAACCCACGTTCCATCGCGCCGCGCCCAGGAACCAGTTGCCGGTCTTGGTCAGATAGATCTCCGCATAGCTGGCACGGATCACCGTCTTGGGAAGGATCTGATACGCGATAGCCAGGCGTGGCTCGAAGTTGTGCGGGTGCGACTGTTCCAGTGTCTGCCCCGGATAGTCCGAGGTGCCCATCTCTGCGACGCGCCCGTGAATGCCGCTGGTCATCCATTGCGGTTCCGGTAACGTCATGCCGATGGTGTTCTCTACCTGCGACCAATTCCAATTCGCAGCGGGCTGGACATTCCAGGTGTAACTGCGATCCCAGAAAGTCTCGCGGTTGTGGCGCTCGGTGCGCGGCGGTTCGAAGTCCCACCGGATTCCTGCGTTGATCGTGAGTTTCGAGGTCAGCTTGATGTCGTCCTGCAGGTAGGCGCCGTGGTAAGTTTGCAGCGATGCCGGGCCGGCCAGTTGTTGGCCATCTCCCCAGATTGCCTTGCCTAGAAGATAGCTTGCGAACATCGAGCCTTGGCCCAGGCTGCCGGCCTGAGCGGGCGACTGCGCCGTGACGGTCCGGTCCGCGGCCATCTCGAAGTTGCCACCGGTTTGTTCGTTGCTGTAGTAGCGCCGGTGCTCGTACCCCGCCTTGAACGTATTCTTGCCCCAGATCTTCTGGACTGCCACGCTCCCGGTGTAGGCGGTGTCGTATGTGTTATCGATTGAACCGCCGCCCAGCCCGGCCAGGCCCGACATGTTGTCGATCGCGGGAACCACGCCATTATTGACGCCGCCCAGGATGTCCACCACATTGACGGGTAGCGACCAGCCGCCGTCCTTGACATCTACGGTCGAGCCGCTGAATACGTTGTCTCGGACCACTCCCAATCGGAGGGTGAAGATGGTGGTGGGATTCACGACCCAGTCGTGCTCGACACCCGCGGTGTAAGAAGTGGTTGTGTTCAACGAGGAAGGCGCCAGTGCTGAAAACGTGCTGGGCGTCTGGGCGGTGTAATCGTACTGCGCGATGGTGAAGTGGGTCGTATTGGAGGGGCTCCAGTTCTGATCGAGGCGTCCGGTCCAGCGATTGTTGTTCGATGGAGAAGTCGTGTTATAGACATAGTTGTTTTGATTCGAGGTGCCCGGCAGCGGAGTGGTGTTCGCCGTCGGATAGTAGCCCGAGTAGATTTTGGCCAGCGGATCGAAGCGGGTCCCCGGAATCAGGTTGCCCGGGAACTGGGTGCGGGTGATTTGCCCGTTCGCGCCGATGGACCCCGTCAGCGGGTCATAAATCTGAACCTTGTAGCCGTTATCCTCCAGGCTCTGCGAGAAATCGCCCTGCTTCTCCAGGTCGGTGGGCACCGAGGCCAGACTCGAATTGCTGCCGCTCTTGTGCCGCGTTCCTTCGTAGTTCACGAAGAAGAAGGTCTTGTTCTTTCCGTTGTAGATCTTGGGAATCGTGATCGGTCCCCCCAGGGTGAAGCCGAACACGTTGTCGTGAAACACGCCCTTCGCCTCGCCCAGACGGTTCGAATTCCAGTCGTTGGCATTCAGCTTGTCGTTCTTGAAGAATTCATAGCCGCCGCCATGGAAATCATTGCTGCCGGAGCGGGTAACCAGCAACACGGCCCCGCCCGAAAGGCGCCCGTACTCGGCCGATAATCCGTTGGTTAGTACTTTGAACTCGGCGAGCCCTTCAATGGAGGGCGTCGAAGGCGGAATGGAGTGCAGATAACCGGTGGTCACTGGCTGGCCATCGAGAAAGTATTCGGTCTGGTTCGTGCGGCCGCCGTTAATGCGGAAGTCGCTGCCATAGCCGGCTTCGGAACTTGAGCCGTTGACGTTGGGCGACAGTTGAGCGAACGCCAGCGGATCCCGGCTGTACTGTGGCAGCTCCATAATGCGCCGGTTGTCGATCACCAGGCCCTCTTCGGCGTCCTCAGTGCGGAGCAACGCCGCCTCCGCTGTCACAGTGACGCTCTCGGTACTGGATCCGAGCTGCATGTGAACATCCACGGCGACGTGGTCACTGACTTGGAGAAGCATATTCGGCAGCTCGAATTTCTTAAAGCCGTCGAGGTTCGCCGTGAGTCTGTACGGACCCGGGATGAGTCCCGTCAGCGAGTACAGGCCCTCGGAATTGGATTTCGTCGATTGGACGACGTTCGTGTTCTTGTTTTGGATGGATATGGCCGCTCCCGGTATGACGGCGCCACTCGGGTCGCTGACACGCCCGGAGACGACGGCATTGCTGCTCTGAGCACTGAGGGACGCGGCCAGAACCGCCATGAACAGCGCGCTGCACCAGATCTGCTTGCGCATAAAAGGCTCCCACCTTTCGTTTCCGGCCGCTCTCGGACTTCTCACCATTACAGACCCGTTTATCTCAATCGGGCTCGAGCCTTCCGACGTCGCCGGTTTGATTGTATACAATGTGGTTCTATCATCTGCTGCTTAGTGAGTCAACAAAATAATTTTCATCATCCATCTAACGTATTGACATACTTATAGATCTACTTCACAACGTGAAGATCGTCCGCTCTGAGAACCTGTCAAACCGAGTAGTCTCTTGACGCATCACGCACGATCGTGTACAAATTGGAGACAGCATGAGCGCAAAACCTTCCCACGATGAGGCTCTGCATTCGTTCCTCTACCGCGCGCTGCTTGAGAAGATAATCAGCGGCGAAATTGCCCCCGGGCAGCGTCTTGTCGAAGAGGATCTCGCGCGCACTTACGGCGTCAGCCGCACGCCGATCCGCGAGGTTCTGCTATCCCTGGTGAAGGACGGCTGCGTGGAGCGCGCGCGCAATTGCGGCGCCAGGGTCGTGGCGTTCAAAGCCGAGGATGTCGAGGAGCTTTTCGACCTCCGCACGGCCCTTGAGGTCCATTGCATTTCAACCGTCGTGCGCACCGTTAAAATGAGCGAGTTGCTCGAGCTGCAGCACAGCCTCGAAGCCGTCGCGAGCAAGTCCGGATCCGGGTTGCTGGAAGAGCACGCGAGAATCGATCTGAAGCTGCATCACCTCATCGTGGAGAACTCGGGAAACCGGCGTCTGATCGCCCAGATGCGGAACCTGTCGCTGTTGCTCGAATCGTTGCAGCTCACCAGTTTTAGCAATGACGAGCAAGCCCGCAAGACCGGCGAACAGCACCTGTCCATTGTTCGCGCCTTATTGCAGCGGGACGTCGTCCTGGCCCGGCGGCTCCTGACGGAGCACATCGAATATGGCAAGCGAAACGTGCTGCAGATGTTCATCAAGTTCGCGAACCAGCAACAACTCGTGGCCAGAGAGTAGGCGCGGCATCAGCTTATGGCACGATTCGCAATCCCTTCATCGCCGGCCAGACCATGCTCGTGGCCGGAGCAGCCACACCCTACGGTTGAGCGGATGGAGCGTGATGCTGTGAATGACGAACGCCTTCTGCTTCTATCCCCGGCGGATAACGTCCTCGTGGCCATTTGCGCGATCGAATGCGGGTCGAGCCTGACCGTTGGAGGAAAGACGATCCAGGTCGCCGAACGGATTCCGCTCGGCTTCAAGGTGGCCGCGCGCGACATCACTGCCGGGCAAAAGATCTTCAAGTACGGAGCTCATATCGGCTCCGCCACCCGCGACATCTCCGCCGGCTCGACGGTCCATGTCCACAACATGAAGAGCGACTATTTGCCCACCTACAAGCCGGAGGTGCATGCCCGCCATGACTCAAGCGACTGAGATCTTCGGATACGCGCGGAAGGACGGACGCAAGGGCATTCGCAACGTGGTCGTGGTCGTATACCTGGTCGAGTGCGCCCAGCATGTGGCGCGCGAGATCGCATATCCGTTTCGCACGCGCGGCGTGCACCTGATCGGCTTCGGCGGTTGCTACCCGAACGAGTACGCCGCACGAATGATGCGGCAGCTCTGCACCCATCCGAACGTCGGCGGCGTCCTGCTTGTCTCGCTGGGATGTGAGAGCTTCGACCGCCAGGGACTTGCGGAGACCATCCGCGATTCGGGCCGTCCCGTCGAGACTCTGGTCATCCAGCAGACCGGCGGCACGCGCAAGACAGTGGCACTGGGCCGCGTCTGGGTAGAGTCAACCCTCGGCGCTCTGGGCGCGACGCCGCGCCAGCTCATGAGCATTGACGAACTCGTCATTGGCACTGTCTGCGGGGGCTCGGATGCAACCAGTGGGCTGACCGCCAACCCCGCCGTCGGGCGCGCCTTCGACCTGCTGGTCGCCGAGCGCGCCACTGCCATTTTCGAGGAGACCGGCGAGCTGATCGGTTGCGAGCACATCATGGCCGCGCGCGCATCCAATCCGGCCTTAGCCGACGTCCTGGTGGCGGCGGTGGAGAAGGCGGCCCACTACTACACGGTGCTCGGGCACGGCAGTTTCGCGCCCGGCAATGCCGATGGCGGACTGACCACGCAGGAAGAGAAGTCCATGGGCGCCTACAGCAAGAGCGGCAGTTCCAGAATCTCCGGATTGATCAAACCCGGCGATGTGCCCGCGGCCGGCGGACTCTATCTGCTGGATGTTGTTCCGGATGGCGAAGTCCGGTTCGGATTCCCCAATATCAATGACATTGCCGAAATAGCCGAACTGATCGCCTGCGGTTCCCACCTGATCCTGTTCCCCACCGGGCGGGGTTCCGTGGTCGGCTCGGCGATCTCGCCGGTGGTTAAGATCTGCGCCAACCCGGAAACCTACCGTCGGATGAGCGAGGACATGGACGTGAACGCCGGACGCATCCTGGAAGGGGCAGCCACGCTCGACGATGTCGGCCGCGAGATATTCGACCTCGCCGTGGCGACCGCGCAGGGCCGCCGGACCACTTCAGAATCCCTGGGCCATCAGGAGTTCGTGCTGACCTACAAGAGCTTTGAACCGATTGGTCCGGCCTGCCTCCCGGTGCCGGCTTAGACAGTCGGGAACAAACCAGAAAAGGGGACTGCCTGATCGCAAGCGGGATTGCAGACCCGAATCGGCCGTCGATCGCCGCGAGTTTGTCTCACGGCTGACCGCGGCTACATCGTGGCTTTGCCGCCCTCGCGAGGGTGGCACTTGTAGGCGTCTTGCGCGTTCTTCCAAAAGTATCTTTCAACCGTCTCCTGGTCTTTATCCGCGAGGTAGTCCCGCACGATGCGGAACACCGTGGCATAGGGCGCGGTCAGGTCGCACACCGGCCAGTTGCTCGCATAAATCACGCGCGCCGGACCGAATGCCTGCCAGATTGTATCCAACCCAGGTTTGTAAAAACCGGCGTCGGTTGGAACCTGTCCGCCGATGCGCCGCGCCACGGCGGAGACCTTTGCGTAAACCGAAGGTGCGCGTCCGAGGACGCGCAAATCGTCTTCATAGGCTGCGCGTCCGAGCGCCCGCAAGTCGTCGCCGTAGGCCGCGCGGCCGGCTTCATCCAGCGGCGCATCCAACGGCAGGTGTCCCAACACCAGCCGGAGATCCGGCAGCATGCCGGCCAGGCGCGTGATCCCGGCGAGACTGCGCGGGCCGTCCAGGAGAATATCCAGGCTGAGGTCCTTCGCCGCCAGCAGTTTCAGGCCGTTGAGTGCTTCGGGTTGCGCTACGATTGCGGAAATCGAGCCAGCGTTGATCCGGATTCCGCGAAAGAGAGGGTGCCTGCTGAACCGCTCCAACGCATCTTTGAACGCTGGATTGCCGGGCTGCAGATGGCCTACCACGGCCCAGACCAGCCTGCTCCGGTCCGCCACTTCGAGCAGCCACAGGTTGTCTTCCAGCCACGGGCTCGCCTCCACGGCCACCACTCCGTCCACGCGGAACGGCTTGATGTTCGCAAGGTATCGCTCGGGGTAGGTTGGCTTGTAAAGAACCGACTCGCTTTTCGATGGCCAGGGCACGCCCTGCGGGCGCGTAGGATCGTAGAAATGCACGTGGGCATCCAGGACGCGGGCCGGCCCCGCGGCCAGAGCTGGACAGGCGGCGAAAGCCACGGCGGAACCGCAGCCTATAAAAGACCTTCGACTCAGCATGACGAAGCTGTAGTCTACGGAAGCTACGCGAGCCCGGTCAAGGCCAACCATTGCCGTTGATGGCGCACGAATGCACAACTGGTTCAACACGGAGTGGAACTACGGCTCCGGGGCCGGCATTTACGCCCTTGTCGAAACGCCGCCCGGGCGGGACATGATTGATATAGTGTCGGATCGGAGAGTGAGGTATTCGCAATGAAGACCAAGAGGCTGAGGCCGGGCGCCGCGGGGTTGCTGCTCTTTGCCATCCCGCAGGTTCTGGCGGCGCAGCCGGTCGCGCCGGACGGCCTGAAGATTCGCACCGTGGATATCATCCACCACGCGCACACGGACGTCGGATTCACGGACATGCCGGTGGTCGCCCGCGAGTTGCACGCGCACTACATCGATGCCGCCGTGGACATCTGTGCAAAGGATGCCCGCTTCCGCTGGGCGACCGAGTCGATGTTAGGAGTCGATGACTGGTGGCGCGGGGCCAGCCCGGAACGGCGCAATCTGTTCCTCAACCTGATTCGCAAGGGTCAGATCGAAGTGACGGCCATGCCGTTCAACCAGACTCCTTTCATGAACGCGGCGCAGTGGAACCAAGCTCTGAACTGGGTTCCGGAGAGCCTGTGGCGCCAGTTCCACCCGACGCTGGCGATGCAGAGCGACGTGAACGGCATGCCGCGGGCCGGCGTGTTGAAGCTGCTCGATCACGGCGTACGTTACCTCTATATGGGCCTCAACGATGACAGCGGCGGTCCGCCTTTCCCGAGGCCCACGGCCTTCTGGTGGAAGATGCCGGACGGGCGGCGCATCTTCGTCTGGCTGGGTGAGACTTACGGTGCGGCCTACAACTTGTTCGAACCCGAGGAGTGGCGCAAGGGGCCTGTGCCGCGCGCTGCCAACACAGCCTACCGGCCTCCGCGCGCCGGCGAGATCCTGAAGACAGATGAGGCTTCGTTACGGGCGGCGCACCGGCGCTGCGTCGCAAAGCTGCTGGCGCTTCAGAAGTCCGGCTATCCGTTTGAGCGGGTGATGTATTCGTACACGAACCAGTGGCGCTATGACAACGATCCGCCCTTCCCGGCGCTGGCGGATTTCGTTGCAGCCTGGAACAAGCTCGGGCTGAAGCCGGAGCTGCGGCTGACTACGCCGTCGGCGGCGCTGGCGTCGCTCGAAAAGGAAGCCGGCGCCAAGTTGCCGGTGGTCGAGGGAGAGTGGACCGACTGGTGGGCCAATGGCGCGGCTTCGGGACCGCGCGAGGTGGCAGCGACCCGCGAGGCCAAGCGGCTGCTCGAAGCCGCGTCCTCGCCGGCTTGGGGCGCGGAGAGCGCGGGATTCCGTGGCAAATCGGAGGAAATCCTCAAGAGCCTGTGCCTGTTCGACGAGCACACCTGGGGATCGAGCAATAGCGTGGCCTTGCCCGACAGCCTCGATTCGATCGGCCAGTATGTGGAGAAGAGCATCCTCGCCTACCGGCCTCTGGGGCAGGCCGAATGGCTGCTTTCGCAGCGGGCGCGGACCAGCCTGGATGGGCGGCCCGAAGGGCTGTACGTGACGAACACGGCCGCGGCGCCCTACACCGGATGGGTCCGGTTCCCGGCCATGGCGCTGCGCGGCGACTACCACTCGCTGCTAGATCCGGCAACCGCCGGGAAGACGCCGCTCGAATTCGAGAATGGGCTGCAGCAGTGGTTCCGGCCTACGAAAGCGCAGGATCTCACTGCGGAAAACACGGCCGAGGTGTTTGGCGATAACGTGCCCAACCAGGTAGCTCGTTTTTGGGTGAAGGATCTGCCTGCCCATACAACGGTGGCGTTGCGGCTAAGCAAGGACGATGTGCCGGCCGCGGCTCCAGCCAACGCAGCCCAGGTGGCGCTCGATGAGCACGGTTGGCCGCTGTCGGTGTCCTGGCCCGGGATGAAGAAACCCCTGTTCACGGCCGGCACGGGAGATTTCGTGGCGTTCGGAACCAAGGCGTTTGCAGCCCGCTGGGAGTTGCGAGACCGCAAACGGGAACTGCTCTCCTCCGTGCCGTCCATTCCCCAGGAAACCACAGTGGAGCAGACGCCGCACTCCACCATTTACACCCAACGCTTCGCTCATCCGAGCCTCAAATGGGCCGTGCGGCGGCTGGAGGTCTGGAACGACACGCCGCACGCGCGCCTCACGGTCCGTTTCGATCGCTTGAGTTCGGAGCAGCCTGAA
>Ga0181528_10000139_pt1 | contig 67378 bp, 51 predicted proteins | sample PEATcosm2014_Bin_47_FD_119742 | JGI IMG/M metagenome (GOLD analysis project Ga0181528, IMG submission 119742) | Peatland microbial communities from MTU Mesocosm Facility, Houghton, MI, USA - PEATcosm2014_Bin10_10_metaG | ecosystem: Environmental > Terrestrial > Soil > Wetlands > Peat | place...
TACGGATGGAAAAGATCGAGAAAACCCAGGCGGCGACTCCCTCCCAGGGTATGGACCAGAAGATCGCAACCGCTCGTGAAGAGGAAGCGCAATTTGACAACGAGCGACTGGCCTGGCGTTATTCCGCAATGTCTGAGCAACTGGCCCACTTGGCGGCGGAATCCGGGGTGAGTGTCTCCGACGTGAAATATGACGTTCGCAACGAAAAGGACACCCCGCCGGGATACGACGGCATCGGCATCACAATCCAAGTGCGCGGCGGTTACGAGCAAAATATCCGGTTCATCAACGCGGTTGAACGGCAGAAGATGATGCTGATGATCGATGCAGTCACCTTTGGCGGAATGCAGGGTGATACCTTGACGGTTTCGGTTCACCTCTCCACCTTCCTCAGGAGCGCGGCATGAAGGCGGGAACCGGTAACAAGACCGAAGTACGGGTTGCGATTGTGCTGGTCATTGTCGCGGTATTGACGGTGACTTGGGCCCTGATGCCGAGCGGTACACCGGCATCCGCACCGGCACCGGTAGCCGCAACGCCTCAGAAAACATCTGCGACAGGACAAGCCGCGCAGGCAAGTGAGTCGCTCGACCCACGGCTGCACCTGGATTGGCTGGCCAACTCCGAAAATGTGAAGTACGAGGGCAAGGGAACCAACATCTTTCGCTCAGCGGCGGAGACAATTGATATTCCCAAGGTGAAGGTGCCGCCGCTAACGCGCCAGCAGCAACTAGCCAAGGCAAACATTCCCCCACCTCCGCCTCCGATTACACTGAAATTTTTTGGCATCAGCAACAGCCGAGGTGAAAGACCGAAAGCATTCCTCTCCCAAGGCGACGACGTCTGGATTGCGCATGAAGGCGATGTGGTGGATCGCCATTACAAAATCGTGCGCATCTCCCCCACTGCCGTGGAAGTGGAAGATTTGCTGAACAACAACCGCCAGAGCATTCAACTGACGCAGGGGTAGGACAAATGCCCGGGATCAAAGTACGGCGTGCGGGCAGCAGGCAGAAAGACTCCGGCTACATGCTGCTCGTTCTGATGCTTGCCGTTGCCGTGCTGACGATCACCATGCTGGGAGTGGCACGCAATTACCGGCGCAGCATCCTGCGCGACCGCGAGGTGGAGATGATCCATCGTGGTGACCAGTACGAGCGGGCGGTCAAGCGCTTCTACAAAAAAAATGGCAGATATCCCACTTCCATCGAACAGTTGGAAGATAACAATAAAATCCGCTACCTGCGCAAACGCTATAAAGACCCTATGTCTCCAGACGGAACGTGGCAGCTCGTCCACCTTGCCGATATCGCAAAGCTAAAGGGGCTGACGACGGCGACCGGAGCACAATCCAGCAACTCGGCAAACTTTCTTTCAAACTCGGGGGGCCTCGGCAACGCTTCAGGCGCAGCAACCGGGGTCGCCGCAACCACAGCCGCCGGAACCGCAACGAATGCCTCAGCCTCGGCTGGCGGCACAACGGATCCGAGCCAGGTGACAGCGGTCACTGGCGGTCCCGTCAGCAGCACGGGAGTCAGCGGCGCCAATCCGGCAGACGGTGGCGTGCTCGGTGGCGGAGATGTCTACGGGGTGGTCAGCAAGGCGAAGACCGAGGGAATTCACTCCTTCGGCGACAAGCAAAAGTATAACGAATGGTTCTTCATCTACGACCCAACTCAGGATACCGGAAAGGGGCTACTAAGCGGGCCTTATAATCCGAACCGGTTCATCGGATCAGTCAACTCGGGAGTTGGTAATTCCAATACGGGCTCGTCCAGCACCGCTTCACCCAACAGCGGCGCACCTGGCACGGTGCCAACCTCTTCCACACCGGCACCGTCTACGCCTACTCAGCCTGCCACTCCCCAATAGTTCAGGCGCGCTACCGAACCAAAAACAAACCCCGCCTCGGAAGACGGGGTTTTGAATTCGTGGTGAAGTCCAGCTTACACGTTGAACGAGGAGCCGCAACCGCAGGTGCTCTTGACGTTGGGGTTTTCAAACTTGAAACCGGCCCCTTCCAGAGTCTCTAAATAGTCAACACTTGCACCCTGCAGATACATCAAAGAGGTCGCATCGATATAGACCTTCAGGCCATCGTACTCGAATGTCTTATCCATGGCTCCTGCGCCATTTTCAAACTGCATGCTGTAGGAGAATCCAGAGCAGCCGCCACCCACAACACCCACGCGAAGACCGGTGGGAACGGGAGTCTGCTGAGCCATAATCTCCTTCACCTTGGCGATCGCCGCCGGGGTGAGGGTGAGAGGAGCATTCTTAACATCAGGAGTTGTGGGGGTGGTGGACATTACAGTTTCTCTCCTCAAATAAAACTCTAGTATAGCAAAGCTCCGAGCTGGGGTTCCACGCATGGGACGCCGACTGAAGCAGCCTCTGCTACTAGTTTGGATGCCTCAGATTCGCCGGGGTCGCAAAACCTTGCTCACAAAACCACCCGACCGATGCTCGCCGGGGCGGCGGAGATGCCTCCCCATTCGAGGCAGGGCGAAAAAATAATCATGTAGCCCCTACAAAAACCACGCTTATAATGCCTGCGGCTCGGTCGATCTCGACTCCGGGACAGGCGCGAGTCATTCCCGTGTAGGCGCCGCATGGTGCCGAAGGTGGCTGTATGGAACCAATGTCCGTTCTCATGGCGTTGTGGGCCGTGCTAACGACCGCGCTCGTGATATTGCTGATTTACCGTAGCGCGCTCTCCATGCACGAGGACGATCAACTCTTCTTGAACAACGCGGAATCGCACTTGGAGCAAGAGCAGAAAGAGTTGATGACGCGGATGGACCATCTGCGCCCATTCGTAAATACCCTCGCCGCATCCAGCGGGCTGCTTGTGCTGCTGATGGCAGGCCTGTGGCTGTGGCGCGGCTGGAACAGGATGTGATCCTCCCATAGCAGCTCTGTGGGAGAACTACTCCTTGGAAAAAGCTTCGAAGACAAGTGGGTTGGGACGGCGCACATTGCCGACCCTGATCACCTTTTTGCCTTCGAGAAAACCAATTAGCGACGCTTGCAGAATCTCGCCTCGCCATCCCTCCAGCACTTCCGGACAGGGTGTGCCTTCCCGGTCGAGAAACCAGCGCACAATTTCTTGCAGGTCGCTGGTTGTGGCCAACAACGCGGTATCCACGTCAGCTTCCGCCGCTAGATTTCCGGCGGCCACCGAAAGCAGTTTGGTCAGTACCGCAACCTGCGGTGGATCATCGCGGCGTTCATTGCTGGGAAGGTCGGATTCCGAAACAGCGCGGGCGGCGGCCACCGCGCCGACAACCTCCTGCTCCGCCTTGCGCAGCAACCGGCTGTCGAGTCCGCGAATCGAGAACAGGTCCTCGACGGTTGCCGGTGAGCGGCGCGCCACCTCGATCAACATACTATCCCCAAGCACACGCGCCACCGGGACATTCAGCCCCCGGGCTTGCTTGTCGCGCCAGCGCCACACCTCGCGGAGCACGGCGAGTTGACGACGGCTTAGCCGCGCACTGCCGGAGATCCTCCAGCGCTCATCCTCGCGCATCACCGATTTCACCAGGCGATCGCATTCGCCGCGAACCCACTTGGTGCGGTCCAATTTCTGAGCCCGCGCCAGAATCGCCTCCCGCATCGGCAGAAGATAACGCACGTCGTCGGCGGCATATTCGAGTTGCACCGGACGCAGCGGACGCTTGCGCCAGTCCGTGAAACTTTCCCCTCCGTTGACGTGGGCATTGAGAACGCGCAGGCAGAGATTGGTGTGCGAGAGCGGGTACCCGTAACCCAGCAAACCGGCCGCAACCTGCAGGTCCAGCACACAAGCCGGAGCTGCGCCGCCAGCTCCTCTGGCACAGAACTTGATCTCCTGACGGGCGGCAACTGTAACGATTTCCACCGTCGGCGAGTTGAGCAACTCCCACATCTGCCGCAACTCCGGCAGCACAATGGGGTCGACAATGAAGATTTCCTTCGGTGTCGAGAGCTGCACCAGGCACAGCTCAGGCTCGTACCGGCCCTCGGAGATGAATTCTGTATCCAGGCCGATAACTGTTTGCGCGGAGAGGCTACGCAGCATATCTTCAAGCTTCTGCGCTGAATCGACATAGAGTGTTTGATCAATGGACATCTGAGAGCAACATTCTAAAAGAGAAACCCTCCGCTGACCAGCTTTGCTTTTCGCCAGCGGAGAGTCTCAAAACACTACCACGGTTCCTGCCGTAAGAAAGCCTACACTTTCACGCTGGCCACATTCTGCACCGATACCACATGACGCAACTCGGTCAGCACCTCGGGTGAGACGCATTCATCCACCTGCACAATGGCAAGCGCCAAGCGGCCTTCCCTACCAAGCGAGAGACGGGCGATGTTGATGTTGTGAATGCCCAGTAGAGTGCCAATGGAACCGACGACGCCGGGCGAATCCAGGTTGGAGACCACGATGAACTTGCCATCGAGGTGCGATTCGATATCGATGCCGTTGAGTTGGATGAGGCGTGGGGAAGAGCCGTGCACAATCGTGCCGCTGCACTCGACTGAACCGGTGGGACCGTTGAGTTTAAGGTGAATGACGTTGGCACGTGCGTTGGGATCGGCACGAGTTTCGCGCACCACCACACCGCGCTCTTCCGCCGCCGCCTGTGCGTTGATGATATTGGTGGGTTCGTCCGTATCCGACTGGAGAATCGCGGCGACGGCGGCACTGCGGATCAACAGCGTCTTCCACGAGCCGATTTCGCCCTCGAACTGCACGTCGATCTCCGCCAGATTGGAGACGAACAGTTGCGCCGCAAAGCGCCCCAGTTTGCCGGCCAACGCCATGTAAGGCTTAATCTGCTTGTACTCGATGTCGGAGAGTGAGGGCAGATTCACGGCGTTCTGTGCAATGCCCTGCAGCAAATAGTCTCGCACCTGCTTGGCAATCTGTATCCCAACCGCTTCCTGACCCTCTTTTGTGGAGGCGCCAAGGTGCGGAGTAGCCAGCAGGTTAGGCGCCGAGAGTAGCGCGGTGTTGCGGGGCGGTTCATGGCGGAAAACGTCCAGTGCGGCGGCGGCCATGTGTCCGGAGTGCAGCGCGGCGGCTACTGCGACCTCGTCCACCATCTCGCCACGGGCACAGTTCACCAGTCGCACCCCGGGCTTCATCTTGGCAATCGCCGCCGCATTGATCATGCCGGCGGTCTGATGGGTCAGCGCCACGTGCAGCGAAATGTAGTCGGCTTGGGCGTAGAGCGCGTCCATCGAAACCAGTTCTATGCCAAGTTCCTTGGCCCGCGTAGGAGACAGGTACGGATCGCTCCCCACGATCTTCATGCCGAAGGCCCTCGCCCGAGCGGCGGTCTCAGTTCCGATCCTGCCGAGGCCGATGATACCGAGCGTCTTGCCCGACAGCTCTGTGCCCTGCAGACTTTTCTTTTCCCACTTGCCGGCCCGGGTTGTCTGGTCGGCACGCGAGATGTGGCGGGCCATGGCGAGCATCAACCCAAGCGTGAGTTCGGAGACCGACACGGCGCTCGCTCCCGGTGCGTTCATGACCACGATGCCGCGCCGCGTGGCGACCTCGACATCAATGTTGTCCACCCCAACCCCGGCGCGCCCAATCACCCGAATGTTTCTCGCCGCCTCGATCAGTTCGGCGTCGGCCTGCACAGCCGAGCGCACGATCAGTGCGTCTGCGTCCGAAACTGCAGCCGTGGGATCGAGTGCAAATTGCTCCGGGGTGATAACGGTGCTGTTGGGGATAGCCTCCAGCACCTTCATCGCGGCGGCGGCAATCTTCTCCGCGACCACGATCTTCATTGCTTCGCTCCGTTCTGGCGGGCTTGCGCGTAGACAAGCTGCGCGGCGCGAAGACCGTCGCCGAGCTGGAAGCTCTCCGGTTTGAGCTGGGCCAGCACCTGCTCCAGTCCAGCGATGATGGCGATGCAGTCCAGGTAGTCGAGATAGCCAATGTGCGCGATGCGCAGGATCTCGCCCTTCATCTCGCCCTGCCCGTCGGAGAGCACTCCGGCGAATTCCTTCTTGAAGCCTTTCACGATATCGCTGGAGCTAACGCCAGCGGGAGCCTTAATGGCAGTCACCGCCGCCGCCGGGGAGCAGGCGAACAGGCCCAGGCCCAGGGCTTCGGCCGCCGTCCTCATGCATAGTGCGCTCAGTTCGGCGTTGGCTACCAGCAGATCGCGGCCTTTAGCCAGGTCGCCACTTCCCTGCTCTTCCAGATAGTCGAGTGCCGCGCCCATGGCGGCAATCAGTGCCACCGATGGTGTGTAGGCGCTTTCGCCCTTGGCCGCCGACTTCCGCTCCTTGCGCAGATCGAAATAATAGCGGGGCTGCGTGCTGGTCTCCATCCGCGCCCAGGCGCGTTCGCTGACCGCAAGGTAGGCAAGTCCGGGAGGAATCATCAGCGCCTTCTGTGAGCCGCCGATGAGCACGTCGATGCCATCGCCGTCCATGTTGAACGAGGTGGTGCCAAGTCCGGTGATCGCGTCCACCACCAGAAGCGCTTCGGTTCCCGTCAGTAACCTGGCCAGCGCGGCCACATCGTGGCGCACCCCAGTGGAGGTTTCCGTAGCCTGCACAAACACAGCCTTCACATCGGGAGTCAGCAGAGCCTGGACTTCTTTCATCGGAAAAGTTTGGCCGTAGGGCTTGGAAAGCACAACCGTCTCACAGTGGAAGGCCTTGGCCAGCGAGACCCAGCGCTCACCGAATTTTCCGGCGGTCAGAACCAGAACCTTATCGCCGGGACTGGTCAGATTGCTGACCGCGGCTTCCATCGCTCCGGTGCCTGATGAGGCGAGCACAACCACGTCATTGCTGGTACCAACAAAGGTCTTCAACTGCCCCAGTACCTTCAGGTACAGCGCGCGGAACTCCGGTGTACGGTGATGAAGATCCGCCGCCGCCATGGCGAACTGCGCGGCAGGAAGCAAAGGTGTCGGTCCTGGGGTAAACAGACGAGTCTTACGAAACATGAAAGCCTTCTCCTGAAGAGTGAATGCGCGGCAAGCCGCGGACAATTGCGAATTCAACCGCCGAACGCTGGAGAACACTCCGCAGGACCGGCTGAGGTGTGCCCATCCGGGAAGATGAGCTTGTGCAGAATTCTAACAAAGTGCTATTCCTGAATGGAATCTTTCTAATTCAAGCAGCCGCACAACTGCTTGAGGCTATTCGTAGAGGCGCACCAGCAGCCCTGACCGCAGCTTCGGTTCGAACCACGTGGACTTGGGCGGCATCACCTGACCTGCATCGGCTACGTCGATCAGTTGATCCAGCGAGGTCGGATACATCGAGAACGCAACCGCGTATCCGTCTTTCACCCGCCGTTCCAGTTCGTCCATGCCGCGAATTCCTCCGACGAAATCGATCCTTTTATCCGTGCGCGGGTCGTGAATGCCAAGCACCGGAGAAAGCAGGTTGCCCTGGAGAATGCTGACATCGAGCCGTCTGATCGGGTCCGCTGCCGGATAGCTTCCCGCGCGCGCCTGCAACTTGTACCACTTCCCCTGCAGGTACATTCCGAAGCTCGCCGCCTGCGACGGTTGCCGCTTTTCGGTGGAACTCACTTCGAACTTTTCCCCAACCTTAGCCAGAAACTGTTCCGGCGTAAGCCCGTTCAGATCCTTCACCACGCGGTTGTAATCGAAGATCTTGAGCTGATTCTGCGGGAAAACCACCGCCATAAACCACTCATACGGCTCATTGCCCGTCGGTTGCGAATTCCGCTTGCGGCAGGCCTCGCCGTAACGGACAGCAGAGGCCGTGCGGTGATGGCCGTCGGCGATGTAGAGTGCCTTGACCCCCCGGAATAGTTCGATCAGCCTCGCGATCATCACCCGGTCGGCAATTCTCCAGACGGTATGACCGATCCCGTCCGGCGTCGTGATGTCGTACAGCGGATCGCTGGCGCGGATACCGTCCACGGTCGCATCGATCTCCGCCTGGAACCTGTAGGTAAGAAACACCGGCTCGGCATTGGCGTTCTGCTCGGAGACGTGTCGCGTGCGATCATCTTCCTTATCGCGCCGCGTGAATTCGTGTTTCTTAATCTGATTCTCCTCGTACTCCCGGACCGAACAGAGCGTGACCAACCCAGCCTGTACGTGCTCTCCCATGCGCTGCTGGTAGACGTAGAGTGAATCCTCGGCCTCGCGCGCCAGAATGCCCTCAGCGATGAACTTCTTCAGATTCGCGGCACCCATGGCGTAGACGCGGTCCTCGTGCTCGTCAATCCCCTCCGGGAGATCAATCTCCGGTCGGCAGACGTGTAGAAACGAGTATGGATTGCCATCCGCCAACTGGCGCGCCTCCACTGTATTGACCACATCATAGGGAACAGAGGCCACGCGGGCCGCTAGCTCGGCCTTGGGCCGGTACGCTCTAAAGGGTTGAATCAGCGACATAATTACCTTTCCTGAATAAAATCCGTTGCAGCCTCGTCCCGCCGTTTTAACGAATCACCGGACCGCGTCCACTCGCCGATGTCTTCGAAGCTACCCCGCAGTACAGTTTATATTGATTGGACTGGCGCTCGCTGATAAGGCCGTGGTAACCCCGCAAATCCAATCGGGTAACGCCTGCTTGCCGCTAAAATGGTTGCAAACCGGATGAAACTAACGTAACTTTACGGTTCCACTCACAATCGGCATAATCAACGCTCAGCAAGCTTCCTCGGTCGAAGCTTGGTTACTGAGTTCAAACGTTGAGAGGCGGCATCCTGAAGATGGCAGCGCATCCGTGCTCTATCTTCCGGTGGCGCGAAACCACCCGAGTGTCGGTGGCAGGGAGCAAACCAGCTTGCGGCACGAGTATGGAAGATGCGTGAGAACCGAGACGATTCCGAAAATATACTGATGCGCGGGGTTACGAGCCAGAACTCCGGACGATCGCAGCGCGGCTTTACCATGGTTGAACTGCTAGTTGTCATCTCTATCATTCTGATCGTTACTGCCATAGCTTTGCCGAGCCTACCGACGTTTTTGCGAAGTTACAAGCTGCGCAACGATGCCCGGACCCTGGCCGGACAGATTTCCGCCGCCAGGATGCTCGCCTCAGAAAACACCAAAAGAGCCTTGGTGGCGTGCAACACGACAACGAAGATATGCCAAATCGCGTTGCGCGGCCTGGACGACCCCTTGTTGACCGGCCTGAACGGCTCCGCGTTCACCGTCGTTACAGCCGGGTTGCAGGTAGCTCTGTCAGGCACCGATAGCTTCGGCCCCCCAGGAGCCGCCGGGGCTAGCTCGCCTTCCAATCCGACTGGGCAGGCTTCTACCGGCGCGGTACAGTGTAACAACATCGTTTTTAATTCGCGAGGCATCCCGGTTTACGACGCGACAGTCTCCCCGAGTTGCGCCAACACCACAAAAGACGGCTGGTGGGTGTCTAACTACGTGAACTATATAAATGACGGCTTGGGGGATGCAATCGCCGTGGTAGTGGACCCATCCGGCAAAGCAAATCTTTATAACTGGACTGGTAGTCAATGGGTTGCCATCGCCGATTAGAGACACAAGGCAAAGGAACTGCGGAAATGCCAAATTACAAGCTAAAACGAGAAGCCGGCTTCACGCTCATCGAAACCATGTTCGCGTGCGTGATACTGGCAATCTGCTCCATCGGCATCCTCAGTCTTTTCACGATATCCGCGGTAAAAAATTCCAATCGGGGAGAAGACGCGACTCGTACCACCGAATACGCGCAGGACAAGATGGAGCAGTTGATGTCTCTGCAGTTTCAGGACACGACCAGCGATACCATCCGACACATTATTGGAACCGGTCCAAATTACACCTTTCCCTGCTTAAACCTTTCGATGCAAATTACCTGTACCGGTACCGGCCTCACCGCTCCGGGCGGAGACGCCAACCCCAGCGACACGCCCGTGACGGGGTATGTGGACTACATCACCCAGAGCCCCACTGATCTGAGTTGGATCAGCAGCGACTCTGCCACGGGTGCCAACTTCGTCCGTCAGTGGCAGATCGCATTGGATAGCACCGGTAAAGTCAAAATTATTACGGTGAGTGTCACCTCTCTAAAGGCTATGGCAGTACAAAGTTCCAAACTTCTGGATGGGGTCGCCCCCACCACAACCCTCATTTCACAGAAGACCGCGGTTGCGGATACGTATTAGCCGCAAATGGAAGCCACGACTATGTTGAAAGGATTGCAGAAGAATTCGGAAGCTGGCTTTTCGCTTGTCGAACTCATGATCAGCATGGCGTTGCTGATGATCATTGCCGGAGCGACGATCAGTGCCATGAACTCTTCGCAAAAACGCTATCGTCAAAGCGAAGCCGAGCGCGCATTGCATCAACAAATGCGCGGGGCTATCGATCAGATCACTCAGGAGATCAGCGAGGCTGGATTGGTACCAACCGGAATGGAGTTGATCTCGGGAGTCACCGCCGGAGCAGTCACCACCGCAGGATTCACCACCCAGATCCCTACGCTCACAGTAGCCTGGGCGACGGGTGGCGCCCAATCCATTACGGTGAGCAGCGTCGCTGGACTCTTTATTAACGAAAATATTTGGGTCGGCACCGGAGCCAACGCCGAGGCTGTCACCATTGGGAGCATCAACACAAGTACAAAAGTAATTACGCTCAACACAACCGCCCCAAACACATCGGGTTTGTCCAGCCCCAGCGGTCACGCGATCGGTGCACCCGTCTTTCCCCGGGGTATTTTTCCAGCGGGTGTTCTGGTGCCCAACGCAACCCAGGGTTCAACCAACTCGACTTTGCGCCTGTTCGGGGATATCAACAACGATGGCGTGCTCAATCTCGTTCAGTACGACTGTCCGCAAACGGGAGCTAACACGACGAGCTCGCTTGTACGCAGCGCGTGGTCTTTTACGACATCTTCATGGGTCACCACTAACACTCCCGTGCTCGACAACGTTACCAGTTGCCAGTTCTCCTATACCTACACCGCCAATCTTGCCGGGGCAGCGGACCCAACTCCCCTCATTAACAACGTGATCAGAGCTCCCGATAACCCGCTTGGAACGGCCAGCACCGTGCAAACGAATCGTTTCACACTTACCGACGGCACCCTGCCGCAGTTTGTTGTTTCCATTGGCATTACCCTGACTACCTGCTCGCAGTCCGGTATTTCGGAAACCCAAACCCTCTATGATCAGAGCGGTACCGGGGCTAACACAATTTGCTTAACCAAGTCATTCTTGAATATCCAACCGCGAAATGTGCTCGCGGGATACTTACAGGCACAACAGATCTACAACAGCGACGCTGAGGATACTCCCGCGGACACAGCTCACGAGTTCCTGTTGCTGAATTTCCAGCCGTTACCACCGGCTTCGCAGTTCCCTACGGGTAACCCGTAAGGCACCGCGCGAGTTACCTAGCAATACGAAAGAAGGAGCACTCATGAAAAGCGCCATGCGAACAACAAATCCTGCGGGCAAATGCCCCGGCCGCCATGGTTCGCAAAGCGGGGTCGCCCTGATCCTCGCATTGATTGTGCTTTTTGTTTTGTCAGCGATGGCCGCTGGAATGATGTCTGTCACCCAGACCGAAATCTGGACCACGGCCAACTTCAGGTCGACCACCCAGGCCCGGTACATCGCGGAAGCTGGAATCCAGCAGGCCGTCAATTACCTGAGCAACAGGGCCTCGGCCCTGCAGGTAACGACGCCCAACGCCGTCGCCTCGATTCCAGGCGATGGCACTTGCACGGCCACAACCATGCCGCTGACCTGCGTCATCGGCGGCACCAGCAAAAACGTCTTTGTGCAATCCTCCACTACGGACCCGGTAGCCAACATCGTAACCTCAGGCTCCAATGCATCGACCTACTTCAGTGCCGCAAACATTGCTGATTTTCAAGCCAAGGTCGGCGACGGAGCTACGACACCGGTCAGCAGCACAAGTTTCAGCACCCTCAACGGCGGTGCCGGAGGCCACTATTCTGTAGCCGCTCAACTGCTCTCGGTGCGTACCGATCCGGCTTCCGGCCTGGCTCAGATGTGGAAGCTTATCTCGGTGGGAGCCGTACCTACCGTAAACGGAGTCGCCAAGGTACAGGTGATTGAAACCTTTGAGATATGGACGGCAACGACCACAACCGGTGGCCCTCCCACTACCCTCACGGTGAATGGAGGCGTGCAGGCGGGCAGCTCTGCATGCGGCGCGATATCGCTCAGCGGCGGCTCAAGTCTGGAGAGTTTCGACTCCAGTAAACTCGCAACCCGCACCCTTCCTACTTCGGGTCAACTCATCGCTTCTGGAAACACCGTCATCACCACGGGAAGCGTTAACTTCAGCAATGGAACAATCTACGGAAGTTTGGAGACGCCTAAAACCGGCGACACCTATGGCACAAGTTGCCCTTCCTCTACTTCAGCAGTGAATGTGACCGGTAACCCAAACTCACAGTCGGTGAATGGCGTACCAGGCATCACGGCGTCAGGGTCCGGTTGGGGTACTCCTCCAGGGGGAGGCGTATATAGCATCATAACGTTGCCAAGCACAAACTCAGTGTTCGCCATGGCCACGCCGACCGTCCCGACAACTGGCCTCAATACCGGCAACTGCACCGATCCTACAAGTGGCTGGAGCGGCACGAGCCGCTGCTATGGTGGCAGCGATCAAGGCGGGACCACCAATCAGATCACCCTAGCCCCAAATCCCGGAGCAAATTACGGTAACGTGATCATTGCCGCCGACATCACCCTTAATCTCACAAAGAGCGGAGTCTATACATTCAACAGCCTGGACCTGACTTCCGGAGGCAGTATCTCGGTCGCGCCCGGTATCTCGGTCGCCATCAATATAACCGGGTTAACTTCAACCGGAGGGAACCTGGCAAACCCTATCACCTTCGACGGCGGTGGTCAGATGGTGCAGGTAGATAATCCCTCGGATGTGATCTTCCAATATGCTGGTCCGAATCCGATTAATTTTACTGGAAGCGGTAAATTGGTTGGGGTCATCGACGCGCCCAAGGCCAGTTTCAATTTTTCCGGCGCAGGTGTCGTCTATGGTGCGATTCTTACCAATACGGCGAACTTCAGCGGCTCCGGCACCGTGGAATACGACCAGAATCTTGGTAAAGCACCGATCACCGTGCCCGGCAGCTCCACGCCCACGATTAGTTACTTCGCAAAACTCTCACAGTTCTCCTGGAGTGCGTTTTAAGGTAGAGGAAGCGAGTGGAACAGAAAGGCCGTTCTCTGTGACCGGCCTCTTGCTTTGATCATTTATCAGAATATCGTGATCCCAAAGAAACTCAGCTCATGGTGCGGGGAGGGGGACTTGAACCCCCATGCCTTGCGGCGCTAGCTCCTAAGGCTAGTGTGTCTGCCATTTCACCATCCCCGCACTTTGCCTGCAACGGGCTTGTTGGCCAGCTCGTCAATTGTGCCACAGTATGCAGTTCAACTCCAGCCATTCATGGTTGGCGGCTCTGGCGGCATCGTATGATTCTAATGACTGTCTACTTGCTTCCCCACCTGATCGAATGGAGATACGGCGACGACATCGGCACCTGCCTCTCCAATATTGCAATGAGGATGAGTCAGCTTCCCGACAATGCTCAACTGACCATTGCTCATGACCTTGGTCTCGATCACTTCCATGAAGAGATCTCCACCTCCGAAATCCAGCGGGTCGTCAGGCACCACGATCTTCATCTGCGGACGAAGTTGGTTAACGCTGATCGGCGGATACTGCCCAAAAAAATCCTGGCGGTATTTTTCCATTAAATCCATACGATTGCCCCTTTGCTGATGAGGGCGAGAGGCTCACGCATTTCACCTCTGCCTTACTTAGTTGGATGCGCAGTCGCCCGGCTCGGTCGCAAACAACCACTCCCGCGTCGGACGCATCGTCTATCCGCATTCTCAAAACGGAACTGCAGACTGGCGACATTCTACTTTATGCCTGCATCCAGTGATATCTTGTTGTCGCTCGTGCAACTGGGCGGCGCACCCCAACGGAAAGGATCGGGTATGAGCAGCGGCTCCCAATACGAATTCGACTTCATCGTGGTTGGCTCCGGTTTTGGAGGAAGCGTGGCGGCGCACCGTCTCGTCGAAAAAGGCTATAAAGTCGCGGTTATGGAGATGGGCCGACGCTGGACCCCGGAGAATCTGCCTCACACCAATTGGTTGCTGCATCGCTGGTTCTGGCGTCCCAACCTCGGGCTCCGTGGCTTCTTCAACATGCGTTTTTTCAAACATGTCACCATCCTCCACGGATGTGCCGTCGGCGGCGGCTCGATCACCTACGCCAGTACTCTGCTGCGACCTCCCGACAAGGTTTGGGAGATGGGAACCTGGGCCGGCCTGTCCAATTGGAAGGCCGAGATGCCGCAGCAGTACGATACCGCTTCCCGGATGCTCGGCGTGGTCGAGAACAACATCCTTGGACCGGCGGACCATCTGCTCCAGAAAGCCGCCACCGCATGCGGAGTTGGAAGCACCTTTTATCGCACCAAAGTTGGCATCTTCCAGGGTCCGGAAGGACAGCCGGGCGGACAGACGTTCCCTGATCCCTTCTTCGGCGGTGAAGGCCCGCAGCGAACCACCTGCAACGCCTGCGGCGGCTGCATGGTCGGCTGCCGCTTCGGGGCCAAGAACACTCTGGACCAGAACTATCTTTATCTCGCCGAGAAGCGTGGCGCCCGCATTTTCCCGGAGACCAAGGTTCTCGACGTCAAACCGCTCGATACCGACGGAAGCCAGGGCTACGAAGTGCACACGGTCGATTCCCTGGCCTGGTTCCGCAAACGTCCTCAGCGCTTTACCTGCCGCGGCGTAGTCTTTGCGGCCTCTTCCCTGGGAACCACCGAACTGCTCTTCCGCCTCAAGGAAATTGGCTCTCTTCCGGCCATCAGCAACCAGCTCGGCAAACACATTCGCACCAACTCTGAATCGCTGATCGGCTTGCGCATTCCGGGCTGCCGCGACGATCTATCCAAGGGCGTTGCCATCGGCTCCGGCATTTACATCGATGAGCACACGCACATCGAAGCCGTACGATACCCTAGCGGTTCGGATGTGATGTCGTTTCTCGCCACCATCTTGACCGGCGGGCGTCCTGGGAGCAGCCGGGTCGTGTTATGGCTGAAGAATCTGGCATTCTCCATGATTCGTCATCCGATTAAAACGGCGCGCGTGCTCCAGCCCTTCGGATGGGCGCGGGAGTGCATCATTCTGCTCTGCATGCAGGCCCTCGACAGCCATATCGATATGTGCTGGGAGCGCCCCTGGTTCTGGCCGTTTCGAAGATATCTGGTCAGCCGCGGCGAGAAGGTTCCTACTTACATTCCCAGGGCAAATGAGTTCGCGGAAAAGTTCGCCCGCATGGCTGGCGGCACCGCCATGAGCATGATTCCGGAGATCCTCTTCGATGTTCCCGGCACGGCCCACTGCCTCGGTGGATGTATTATCGCCGGCTCCCCAGCCCAAGGTGTGGTCGATGGCCGCCACCGCGTATTTGGCTACCAGAACATGTACATCTGCGATGGGAGCGTGGTCGCCGCGAATCTTGGAGTCAACCCGAGCCTGACGATTACCGCTCTGGCAGAGCGGGCCATGGGATTCATTCCAGCCGCTTCCGAGGCACCGTGGATCCTCGAAGCCGAGCGCCTCGACAGTGCTGCCCGCAGCTAGAATGGGCGGCCCACATCCTGCTTCGACGAATGTGGGTTGCAGGCAAGCAGCCCTCTTGCCCCTTGCGCCGCGCACCGCATACCATCACTGTCAAGCATGAAACGGCGCACCTTCATCCTCTCTACCCTCGGCGCTGTCGCCTCCGCCCATGTTGCGCCGGTTGATCAGGCGCCAGCGTCCAAGGTGCCCGGCTGGGTTCGCAACGCACTTATGAAAGATAACGCACGCTCGAAAAACTTCCCGCAACTGCCTCACCGATTCGTCTGGGGAGTCGCCACTAGCGCCTATCAGATCGAGGGAGGAGTCCACGAAGACGGACGCGGCGAGTGCATCTGGGACCGCTTCTGCAAGATTCCCGGCAAGATCAAAGGCCACGAAAATGCAGATGTTGCCTGCGACCACTTTCATCTCTGGAAATCTGACATTGCGTTGATGAAGTCGCTCGGCATCCAGAGCTATCGTTTCTCCCTCGCCTGGACCCGACTTCAGCCCCTTGGCTCCGGAGCCGCCAACCAGAAAGGCATCGACTTCTACTCGCGCATCATCGATGAGTTGCTCGCCAACGGCATCCGTCCTTTCCCTACGCTCTACCATTTTGATCTGCCGCAGGCTCTCCAGGATCTCGGTGGCTGGGCCTCGCGTGATACCGCCGACCGCTTTGCCGACTACGCGCACATCGCCGCTCGCGCCTTCTCTGGACGCTGCTCCAACTGGCTCATCTTCAACGAACCCAGTATGTTCGTAAACCTCGGACACCTCAGCGGAATCCACGCCCCCGGCATCAAAGACCCCGCTGTTGCCATGCGCGCCGGACACATCGTCAATCTCGCCCAGGGCAAAGCCTTTCGTGCCATGAAGGCGGTCTCGCCCAAACTCCGCATCGGCAGCGCCTTCAGCATGTCACAGCCCTACCCAGCCTCGGACTCCGCTCAGGACCGCCGCGCCGCCGAACAATTCCATGCCTGGGAGAACATCTGGTACCTCGAACCAGCCCTGTGCGGCCGCTATCCCAGCGCCGTCGGCCCCGTCCCCGAAAAGCTCCTCGATATCCGCCCCGGCGACATGGCTCTCATCCGCGCCCCCTTCGACTTCATCGGCATCAACAACTACTCGCGTGCCGTCATCGAGTTCGATCCCGGCTTCCCCATCCCCTTCGTCAACATCCGCTGGCACGCCGGCCAAGTCGGCTCCAAGACCGATGTCGATTGGGAGGTCTATCCACGCGGCCTCTACGAAATCACCATGCGCATCTGGCGCGACTACCATCTCCCCATCGAGATCACCGAGAACGGAGCCGCCTACAACACCGCCCCCAACCGCGATGGCGAAGTCCCCGACCAGCCGCGCATCGATTTCTACAACAGGTACATCCACGAACTCTCCCAGGCCATCACCGACGGTGCCGATGTCCGTGGCTACCACGCCTGGAGCCTCCTCGATAACTTCGAATGGAATGAGGGCTATACCCCGCGCTTCGGACTCGTCTACGTGGATTACAACTCTTTGTCGCGCACGCCTAAGGCCAGTGCCGCGTGGTACGCTAAACTCATCGCCGCGCAGACAACAAACTCTCGTTAGGAATAATCAATAGATGGATACTGCAAAGAAGATTGCCAAGAAAGCCTTAATCGCCAGCTATCGAACGTTCATGGGGCTGTTTGGGTCCTTCCGCGATCAAACTTTCTTAGATCCGAATGTCCCTATTTCAAAGCTTGCTGGCCACAGTAGGTATTTGCAGTACTTGACGGAGATCGGGAACCACAAGGGGCTCAGAATCCTTGAAGTTGGTAGCCGGGAAGTAACCGGGAAATCAGATGCCCGCAAGAGATTTTCGAACGCCGAGTATGTCGGCTTTGATTTTTATCCAGGGCCGAATGTAGACGTCGTTGGCGATGCTCATCAGTTGTCACAATATTTCGTGGATCAAACGTTCGACATCATTTATTCGAGCGCGGTTTTCGAGCATTTTGCCATGCCCTGGCTAGTCGCTACAGAAATCGCAAAGCTGTTGAAGCCTGGTGGAATCGTTTTCGTTGAAACGCATTTTTCCTACGGCTCGCACGAAAGGCCATGGCATTTTTTCCAGTTTAGCGACATGGCGCTCAGAGTGCTGTTTTCCCCAGCTTTAGGATTCGAGTGTATAGAGGCAGGAGTATCGAACCCGATGGTCGGAAGGTTTTCTTCGCTCGCAGATGATTATCTGAGGTTCGTGCCCGTGCGCGGACTCTATTGTCATAGCGAATTTCTCGGTCGCAAGCTTCGCGATGTCGCTCACTTCGACTGGAGCGATGTCCGCTTGGATGAAGCGGCGGGGGGCACAAAATACCCCCTGCCCGCTGCTTCGCCAGATGCTCTGGCCTGACCGCGATTTTCACCAATTCTGGATAGAAACCGCGTTTTGAGAGTTTGTCTTGAGAGTGTCATCAAGCGCAGCGAAAGGCCCCACTACCGCCCGCGTTTCCCGTGCAGTCTCAAGCTTTTCAGCCCGTGTCCGATTTCTTCTCTTACGCAATCCTGACGCTTATTTCCCTTCCACCCCAAAGTCCCACACAATCCCGCCCCCGTCGTTCCCTGGAGCCGAGATCACAATTGCATATTCACCCGCCGTAAGGTCTTCCAGCGGAATCACTTTCCACCAGTCGCCGCTGAACTTCTCTGCCCTCGACTGTAGAAACTTTTCAGACACGCTCGTATCCCCGGAGAACGCGACCTTGTTTTTCGCCAGCACCCGCAGGTCTTTTTTCTTCTCCAGCCGCGCAATGCGGAAGCTGTCTCCCGGGATCGCTCCCTGATCGTTCTCCACGTCCACAAAAATTGACGGAGCCGCCGAGTGCATACGCACCTTTGCCGCTGCGCCTTTCAATTCAATTGTCTGTACCTGACTCGCAATCGGGATGATCGTCTTCTTTAGCATATTTTTCCCGACATTGTCGTTCTCCTGGATTTTGTTGGCCTCCACCTTGTGCAGCACCGGTTTGCCCGCCAGTTCTTCCAGCAGAAACACTCCCCCTTCGGAGGGCAGTCGCAGTTCCGGAGCAACCAGCGGCGTGTTTGACTGTGCCTCCTTGCGCGCTGCCACCTCTTCAGCGGTCACCTGCTTCATCTCTTCTGTCTGGCTTTTGGCGCTCTGCGCGTTCCACTCGTCGGTCGCCTTCCAGTCCACCAGCGCCGCCGGAATCTCCTCCCACTCGCCCCGCTCCGCGCTGAAATATTTCACCCGGTCACCATTTCTGTTCCACTCTGTCGCGGTCTGGTAGCTGCTATCGGTCAAAATCAACCGCTTCACCGCCTGCGCCGATGCACCCGCCGCCAACAGCAGCAGTATCACCGCCAAACTCTTCAGTGTACGCAACATAGTCGCCTTCATAAGCTCACAAGATACCACCGCTGCCGTCTTGGATGCCCCGCCGCCGTCGCTCCCAACCAATGTTTTCGAATTTCCTTCCCCTCTGCGGCTTGCTCCCGGAACCGTTTTCGTGGAAAATTGATTGTGCACCCCTGCGAAATTCACCAACTCAAATACATTCTGATTACGAGGTCGAAATGTCAGCAAAGTACATCTTTGTGACCGGCGGCGTTGTGTCCTCTCTCGGCAAGGGATTGGCCGCCGCGAGCATCGGCTGCCTGCTGGAGAGCCGCGGCCTGCGGGTCAGCCTGCAAAAGTTCGATCCCTATCTCAACGTCGATCCCGGAACCATGTCACCGTTTCAGCATGGCGAGGTCTTCGTCACCGACGATGGTGCTGAGACCGATCTTGACCTCGGACATTACGAGCGCTTCACCCACTCCCGCCTTACCCGCGAGAATAACTTCACCACCGGCCGCATCTACGAGCAGATCATCGCCAAGGAGCGCCGCGGCGACTACCTCGGCAAAACGGTGCAGGTCATTCCGCACGTCACCAACGAGATCAAGGCCGCGATTAAAAAGATTTCACACGATGTCGATGTCGTCATCTGTGAAATCGGCGGTACGGTGGGCGATATCGAATCGCTTCCCTTCCTCGAAGCCATCCGCCAGATGCGCCAGGAGCACGGCCGCGAGAACACGCTCTTCGTCCACGTCACGCTGGTTCCCTACATCGCCGCTGCCGGAGAGCTCAAGACCAAACCCACCCAGCACTCGGTCAAGGAGCTGCTCTCCATCGGAATTCAGCCCGATATCCTGCTCTGCCGCACCGATCGCTTTCTGCCTCAGGAGATGAAGAGCAAAATTGCCCTCTTCTGCAACGTCGAGGAGCGCGCCGTAGTCACCGCCCGCGACGTCGCCAGCATCTACGAATGTCCCTTGGCCTTTGCCCAGGAGGGCGTCGATAAACTCGTGCTCAAATATCTGCACATCGACGCTAAAGATGCCGACATGAGCCAGTGGGAAGCCCTCGTCCACCGCGCCTACAATCCTCAGGATGAGGTACTCATCGGCGTCGTCGGTAAATACGTCGAGTACGAGGACTCCTACAAGTCGCTCAAGGAAGCTCTCGTCCACGCCGCCCTGAATTACAACCTCAAGCTCAACCTGCAGTGGGTCGAAGCCGAAGGCCTCGAAACCAAAGACAAGAACGATCGTAGCTACGAACAGCAACTCGCCAGCTTCGATGGCATTCTCGTGCCCGGCGGCTTCGGCAAACGCGGCATTGCCGGAATGCTCAACGGCATCCGCTTCGCCCGCGAACACAACGTTCCCTACTTCGGCATCTGCCTCGGCATGCAAACCGCCTGCATCGAGTTTGCGCGCAATGTCTGCGGCCTCGACGAAGCCAACTCCAGCGAGTTCGATCCTGCCACTCCCCATCGCGTCATCTACAAACTCCGCGAACTGCGGGGCGTCGAGGAACTCGGCGGCACCATGCGCCTCGGTGCCTGGGATTGCAAAATCGACACCGACTCGAACGCCTTCGAAGCCTATGGAAAGCCTGAGATCAGCGAGCGTCACCGCCACCGTTACGAATTCAACCGCGAGTACGAGCAGCTTTTAACCGGCGCCGGACTTCGCATCACCGGAACCTCGCCCGATGGAACCTACGTGGAGATTGTAGAACTACCCAATCACCCCTACTTCCTCGGTTGCCAGTTCCATCCCGAATTCAAGTCGAAGCCTCTGGAACCGCATCCGCTCTTCCTGAGCTTCGTCCACGCCAGCTATCAGCACCGCGCTAAACGCCAAGCCCAGGCCGACCCGGCGGAAAGCAACCAGTACCTCCGCCCCGAAGGCGCAGGCAAACACTAAGCTACCCTGATTCTGCACGCAAAAGAGGCCCGCGCCAGCGGACCTCTCCTTTATGCACTGAATTAATGCCAGAAGCTACTCTTCGCCCATCTGCATCGATAAATACCGCTCGTACCCAACCTCTTCGATCAGATGCAGTTGCGATTCCTGCCAGTCCACATGATCTTCCTCGTCCTTCAGAATCCCCTGCAAGAATTCCGCGGTCGCATTGTCACCTTCCTCACGCGACACCTTAATCGCACGGTTGTAGAGTTCCACCGCACTCAGCTCCAATTCCAGATCGTTCGCAATCTGCTCTTTTACAATGTTGCCAACTTTCAACTGCTTCGGTCCAGTCACATTCGGAGTGGCATCCAAAAACAGAATCCGCTCGATCAACCGTTCCGCGTGCTTCATCTCAACAATGGAAAGTTTCTTAACGTATTTTGCGAGTATTTCGTACTTCCAGTTCTCGCACATTTCCGAATGCAGAAAATATTGATCAATGGCCAAAAGCTCTTCCTTTAGAGCCTCGTTCAGCACGGCAATAACCTTTGCGTTTCCCTTCATGTGCTCTATCCCTCCAGGATTCGTCCGTACTGCGTGACCAACTACTCTACACCACAACGAACCGGTTGTCGTTTGCCTGCCTAGGCGAGAGAACCCAAAAAAGAGGCCCGCGCAGCGGACCTCTTTCGCAAACTGAATTCACGCTAACAGTAAGCGTCTGCTAGTCTTCGCCCATCTGCATCGACAGATACCGCTCGTACCCAATCTCTTCAATCAGGTGCAGTTGCGCTTCTAGCCAGTCCACATGGTCTTCCTCGTCCTTCAGAATCCCCTGAAAGAACTCCGCGGTCGCATTGTCGCTCTCCGCGCGCGCAACTTTAATCGCGTCGTTATAGAGCTTTACCGCTCCCAGTTCTAGTTCCAGATCGCTCGCAATCTGCTCTTTCACGGTCTTGCCGATCTTGAGCGATGCCGGTCCAGTCACCGTCGGCGTCGCATCCAGAAACAGAATCCGCTCAATCAGCTTTTCCGCGTGCTTCATCTCATCGATGGACTGCTTCTTGATGTACTTCGAGAGTGCTTCGTACTTCCAGTTCTCGCACATCTCCGAATGGAGAAAATATTGATTAATAGCCAAAAGCTCTTCCTGCAGAGCCCCGTTCAGCACGGCAATAACTTTCGCGTTTCCCTTCATTGCTCTCTTCCTCCAGGATACGTCCATACACTGCGAACCAACTAGCTTACACTAACATGCTCTGCTTGTCTTCGCCGGATCCGCCATTCTCCGCTATTGTCCTGCAAGCTTGAAACCTTATAATCCCGTTATGCCCTTCTCTGTGCAGAACGTCACTATCGGCGGCCCTGAGTTGTTTCTCATCGCCGGTCCCTGTGTCATTGAAAGTGAGGAACATGCGCTCTTCATGGCCACCTCCATCGCCGCCATCTGCCGGGAGCTCGCTGTCCCTTACATTTTCAAAGCCAGTTATGACAAGGCCAACCGGACCTCTCTCGCCAGTTTCCGCGGTCCTGGCCTCGCCGAAGGTCTTCGCATTCTGCACAAGGTCCGCCAGCAGGTCCAGGTTCCCGTCCTCACCGATGTCCATGAGGCCGCACAGGCCACCGCCGCCGGAGAGGTGGTCGACGTCCTGCAAATCCCTGCCTTCCTCTGCCGCCAGACCGATCTGCTCATCGCCACCGCCCGCACCGGACGCGCCGTCAACATAAAGAAGGGCCAGTTCGTCGCCCCGCAGGATATGCGCCACGCCGTCGCCAAGCTGCGCGAGAGCGGTAATGATCGCGTCTCCCTCACCGAGCGCGGAGCCAGCTTCGGCTATCACAACCTCGTGGTCGATATGCGTTCGCTGGCCATCATGCGCGAGTACGCGCCCGTCATCTTTGACGCGACCCACTCCGTCCAGCTTCCCAGCCAGGGCGAGCAGTCTGGCGGACAGCCCCAGTTCATCCCCATACTCAGCCGTGCTGCCGTCGCCGCCGGCATCGACGGAATCTTCCTGGAAGTCCACGATAATCCAGCCCAAGCGAAAAGTGACGGAGCCAACGCCCTCCCACTCGCCAGCCTCAAATCGCTTCTCCAGCAGCTCCTGGCCATTCGCCGCGCCCTCGCACCCTAGACAGACGATACCCGGCGAAAACATGGCATGTAGAGCACAAAGTCTTTGGTCGCGTGAAGCAGGATTTTTGCAGGTCCGCCACGCGCCTCCAATCAATGCCATCTCAAGAATTGGATTGCGGAGCGCTACGCATCCTTGAGATTGAACTCGTGTCGCGTCAACAGTCGTTCAAGGTAGCGCGATTTCATCTGCTGGTTGGCCATTGCATGCTTTACCGGCGGCAGCTTCAGTCCAGCAACTAATTCCTCGGGCTAGCATTGTCTCATCGCGCGACACCACGACGAGCACGGCTTCGGAACCTCGTGGCGAAAATACAACCTCATCCTTCATAAACGAGAAGAGGAGCAGCAGGTTGTCCCGCCGCTCCTCCTTACGTGCTTGAGTTCGTCGTTCAGCTCCTGTGGGTTACGACGCCTTGCCTGCTGTTTCCAGGCGTTTGTGGCCGGTGTGCTCGCCGCGCGGCAAGGCAACCAGCTCCGCGCCGGTCCCTGCGGCGATTGCCTTCAGCTCCGCCATTCTCAGGTGCTGTCCGTAGATTTTCAGGTCGATGCCGCTTACCGCTACCAAAATGTAGCGCGGCGTTTCGGAGCCGTCGACGTACTTGCTCCGTTCCCGATAGAAGATTTTTCCAGCCATTGAAAGGGTGCCTCCTTTTCGCGTTGTCCTCCCTAGTGGAGGGGTAACGTGGCTACTATACCAAACATTGCCTTTGCCAAGACTTTTTTAGGACGCTAGGCTCGAATAATCGTCCCGATCTTTTCTCCCCTGATCGCTTGGGCAAGGGTGCCGCGCTTGTGTCCATTAACAATCCGTATCTCCCGTACAGACCGCATGTCGCGCAGCAGGTAGAGCATCTTCCGCTCCATGACCATGTCCTCCATATCCATCTCAATCAGTTCGCCGGCGGTGATCTCCTCGATCAGCTTCGCCTCTGGGTTGACACGGGGATCTTCGGTAAAGAGCCCGTCCACGTTCTTGAGAAGAATACAGCTCTGGGCTCCGAGCACCTCGGCCATCAGCAGCGCCCCGGTGTCAGTACGGTGTGGCGGGATCAGGCCGGTCTCTGGCGGATGTTCGTAGAGTCCATAGGGCGGGGTGCCATGGATCACCGGCAATAAGCCGAGGTGGAGCAGGGTCGGTAGGTCGAGCAGATCGCCGGTCTTTACCCGCGAACCTCCCCACTTGGAAAGCAATAGCGTAACGATCTCAGCATTCTGTTCGCTGATCTTGGCCGCCAGTTCGGCGAGGACGCCGGTCGGCATACCCAGGTCGATACCGATATCCAGTATGTGCCTGACCCTCACACCACCGCCCGTAACCGCCAGGATTTTGTACTGCTTGGAAAGCTCGCCAATTTCCTCCATCAGCGGCAGGACCACCTCGCGGCCGTAGTCGATTATGCCGTGCCCGCCGATCTTGACCACATTGAGGTCGGGAACCAAACGGAGAGGGACGATGCCTGCATGCTTCTGCATAAGTCCCTTGCGGACTAGGGTCTCCCCTTTCAGCTTCGTTTCCAGTTCGTGCCGTGGTGACATATTTGCTATTCTCCTGTTTTCTGCTGGTGTCTGCAGCCAGTGCCGTTGCCGTGCTTCCGGTTCCCCGTACCATCACCATGTTTCTGGCCGGCAATTTCAGGGCCGCCGAAAGCGCGGTATGTTTTCGTCCAGATTAACCTCGCAGCCTTGCGCATGTGGGCGAAGGGCCTCCGTTCTTTGCCTATGGCGACCCAATGGCCGTATCGGTATTGCACCGGCAGAATTGCCTGACCAGCCCAGAAGCGAGGCCTCGGCCATCCCTTGGTGGTGATCAACGTGTTGGGAGAGAGCACGGTCGCATTGTGATCGAGCGGAACCGGGTGGATGCCCCGCGCTTGAAGTTCGGCCACGGTGATGGGATCAGGCAGTTCCCGCAACCCGCCGCCATACTCCAAAAAACGTCCCGACCAGCCACAGGCGCTAAGGCCCACGGCGGCCGCAGCGCCAATAATGCCGTCGTTGGTGCCGCCATGACCCGATAAATGAATTCCGGCCTCGGCCGCCACTGTCTTGGCCTCCTGCTGGGTGCGGACAGAACGGGTGCAAGCCCGGGCAAACTCGATTAGGCGAGACAGGTCAGCATCTTCGCATGCCACGCACAGCCCAGGGTCGCTTCCGGGGCTGGCCAGTTCAGCGATGTGCTGGGCGGCAAGTTCAACGAGTTGGGGAAGCAAAGCCGCATCCGCTTCGACCACAGCACAGGCCGGACTGTTATGTGAGGTGTATGGAATGCGGTCGTCGACTAACAGTTGATGGCGCAGGACACCCCAGAGCCGGGCCTCCGGTGGCAGTTTCTCTTCGTACATTCTCACCAAGCGTCCCGTACCGATAGGCGCGCCCAGTACATCCGTGTCATCGAAGCCAACGAATATCTTCATGGGGTCACATCCTGAATTGCGGCTCTGTTGCAAAAGCTTAGCAGAACTCGTCCATCTCACGCTCGCTCTGAGGTCACGCCGTACCTCGCCTACGGCAAAGGGGCGATAGCTGGCCGATACCTGCAACTGCTACGGTTCATGCAGCAATCCTCCCCAGCAACATTCGCCAGCCCAATAAAGAACGGAGAAGGGATCAACGCCGCGCAACGCTTCCTTTAGGTCTTGAATCATATGCTCGGCAACTTGGAGAGAGGAACCTATGAAACGGGTCTCTACCTTGGTGGTGGCAGCGATCGCAGTTTGCGGCATCGCTTTAATTGCATTTGCGGCAAGCCGCTCCGACGACGAGCTGGCCCCGATCTTCGGGATCAAGATTCCACCTGGGTATCGCGACTGGAAGTTGATATCCGTGGCCCACGAAGAAGGCAACCTCAACGATTTGCGCGCCGTTCTTGGCAACGATGTGGCGATCAAGGCCTATCGCGAAGGAAAGCTCCCGTTCCCTGATGGCACAATCATTGCCCGGCTGGCTTGGGATTACGTCCCGTCGGAGGAAAACAACAAAGTCTTCGGCCGTTCACAATCATTCGTTCCCGGACCTGCCACAAATGTTCAGTTTATGGTTAAGGACTCAAAACAATATGCCATGACGGGCGGCTGGGGGTTCGCTCAATTTAAGAACGGCAAACCTGATGCTGACGAGAAACTGCTCAAAACCTGCTTCCCTTGCCACCAGCCAATCAAATCTCGCGACTATGTCTTCACCCAGTACGCACCTACACCTTAACGCCGAGGACATGCACCTGTTACTACTTGTGCAGACATTCCTCAGTTGATGTAGAGCACGTCGTAGGCCTGCCCCTTGATGTCGGTGTTGTACTGGGACGAGATCGGGTTGCCATGCTGGTCGTAAATGAAAAACTCGCCACCTTCGATGGTGTAAACCTCGCCGCTATTCACGGAGAGTGAGATTCCGGTGCCATTGCCATTCGCAGCGGAAAGCGTGGTGGCGGTACCGGTGGAGGGATTGACCAGGGAGATGCAACTCTGCACGCCGCAGTTCATGGAGCCAACCCAAAAGACACCATTGATATTGCGAATCAAAGTCTTGGCCCCATTCCCGATAAGGATAGGAGTGGGGGGCGTACTGACCGTGAGATTGACAACGCTGAAATAGCCATCCTGCACTTTGTTGCCGCCGGAGTCCGTAACCGTGGTGGTTGAGCCGGCGACGTAGAGTTTGTTGGCCGTGAGGTCGATGAGTCCGCGACGCGCGCCCAAAACACCCCACTGATTGACGATGGCGGGAGCCGCGGGGTTGGTGATATCAATCTCTGTAACCCAGGCGGGGTAGGTGCAACTGGTGGAGATGGAACTTGTGGGGGCGCAATTCGTGCCGGCGGGCAGCGCAAGGGTGGTGCCGACGCCGCCGCACTCGACGCCGCAGCTCAGAATGTAAGCCTTGGTGTTATCGGTAGAGAAGAAGGCGGCAACCGGATGCGAGAAAGTTCCCGCAGGAAAGTTCAGGGCCGAGATTACCGGGAACCCGTTCACATCCAAGGTGGTCAGGTCGACCCAGCGCGCGATGTCATCGGTAGCGGAAAAGGCGAGCAGGTGTTTCTCGGCCGTATCCATCGCGATGTACGTCACGTTGGCAAGCGGAATGGCCGTGTTCAAGCTGCCATCGGTGGGGTTGAAGCGCGCAATTGCGCCGGCAACGTTCGGGGGATTACCGTTGGAATAGTTGGGGACGGCGGCAAAGCCGACCTTGTTGCTGACGGAAGTGACAAAGCTCTCGGTCAATCCCCCGAGGTTGATGGTCGCCTTGACGCCCTCCAGATTATTATTAAACGAGGAGATGGAGTTAGAGCCGGTATTGTTGACAAGGGTCAACGTGCCGTCCGGCGAAGACTGCATATAGGTCGGTAGGGAGCCGGTGGCAAAGGTGAAAGTGGTGAGCCGGTCCTGAGTGGCGTCCTCAACCTGAATCTGTCCTGCAAAGTAATTCGTGACCAGACTGCGGTGGGAGAGATGAGTGGTGGGCTTGAATGGTTGATCACCCGATCCGTTGTTGAAGGTGGATTGAGTGGTGGTGTCGCCATTGCCGCAACCGGCTAGTACTATTGCGCCCAACAGGGCGAAAATCATTGTCGCTTGCTTCAAGCAACGCACTCCAGACGAGATGGGATTCGAAGATGCTGGAAAAAGCGATTATAACATTGCAGATGCGGGCTCCAGAGCCGTTATGGTAAGGTTCCAGAAAAGCTCCTAAAATGCAGTTTTGCGATAAACAGGATTAAGGACCAGCGATGTCAACGTTTCTCGAACGCCTGAACCGTGGGCCCGTACTATGTGACGGTGCCATGGGCACACTGCTTTATTCCCGGGGTGTGTTCATCAATCGATGTTATGACGAGCTGAATATTTCGCAGCCGGAGATGGTTGGTGCTATCCATGCCGACTACGTGAAGGCAGGAGCCGAGATGCTGGAGACCAACACCTTCGGCGCCAATCACTACCGGTTGCTGCGCCATGGCTTGGAAGCGCGGGTGGCGGATATCAATCGGGCGGGAGTGCAACTGGCGCGGGCCGCGGCTGGACCGAATGTGCTGGTGGCAGGCAGCGTGGGACCACTGGGGATTCGCATTGAACCTCTGGGCAAGGTCGCGCGGGAAGAAGCGCGGGCGGCTTTTCGGAAACAGATCGAGGTGCTGGCCGATGCCGGCGTAGATTTGCTTCTGCTGGAGACCTTCGGCTACATCGATGAACTGCACCAGGCGGTGCTGGCGGCACGCGAGGCGGCTCCAGGGCTGGCGATTGTGGCGGAAGTGACGGTAGACGAGGATGGCGTTTCGCTGGACGGCGCGGAAGTGGAAGCTTTCGGCGTTCGGTTGACGGACTTTGGTGTGGATGTGGTGGGATGCAACTGCTCGATTGGACCGGCAGCGATGCTGGACACCATGGAGCGGCTGCGAAAGGTGACTTCCCTTCCGCTGGCGGCGCAGCCCAATGCAGGCATGCCGCGCAATGTGGAAGGAAGAAATATCTATCTCTGCTCGCCGGAGTACATGGCCACCTACGCGCGTAAGTTCGTGGCGGCGGGAGTGCACTTGGTGGGCGGATGCTGCGGAACAACTCCGGAGCACATTCACGCGATGAAGTCGGCGCTCCGAGCCGACGAGGTGCGCACGTCGTCGTTTCATGTGACGGTGGCGAGTCCGGCGACGGCTCCAGCAGTGAAGCCGCTGCAAGAACGGTCAAAACTGGGGCGGAAGCTGGCGGCGGGCGAGTTCGTGACCATGGTGGAAATTGTGCCACCCAAGGGAAGCGATCCGGCGAAAGAGCTGGCGGCGGCAAAATATCTACGAAGCGTGGGTATCGACGCGGTGAATATTCCCGATAGCCCAAGGGCATCGGCGCGCATGAGCAACCAGGCAATGTGCAGCCTGATCGCGAAGGAATGTGGAATCGAGACGATTCTGCACTACACCTGCCGCGACCGGAATGTACTGAGCATTCAGAGCGATCTGCTGGGGGCTTGCGCATTGGGACTGCACAACCTGATCTGCATTACCGGCGATCCGCCGAAGCTGGGAAATTACCCGGACGCAACCGCGGTCTTCGACGTGGATGCGATTGGTCTGGTGAACATCGTTCACAACCTCAACCTGGGAGTGGACATCGGCGCCAACCCGATTGGCTCGGCAACCTCGTTTGTGATCGGAGTCGGAGCCAATCCGGGGATCAGCGACATTGACGAGGAGGTGCGCCGCTTTGAGTACAAGTGCGAGGCCGGAGCCCACTTCGCAGTGACCCAGCCGGTCTTCGACCTGCGGCTGCTGGAGGAATTTTTGCGTCGTGTGGAGCACTGCCGGCTTCCGGTGATGGCCGGCATCTGGCCGCTGACCAGCGTGCGCAACGCTGAGTTCATGCGCAACGAACTGCGGGTGTCGGTACCGGATGAGATTCTGACGCGGATGGCGGCAGCCAGCACAGATAGCGAACATGCACGGGCAGAAGGCGTGATGATCGCGCGCGAGATGCTGGTGGAGGCGCGGGCTATGGTGCAGGGAGTTCAGGTGAGCGCGCCATTGGGGAAATTTACCGCGGCGGTTGATGTAATCGAAGCGCTGGGACAGCGTGCGGAAGGCTGTTAGACGCAACCTTCAGACGAGAGGCCGTCCACGTCACTGCAGCTTGCAGTGAATGCGGACGGCCTTTTGTTGGTTGGATTAGCCGCCACTCCTACAGATCGCTAGCGGTCCGACAAACGCAGGCTTGCAGGCGATGGAACAGATTCCGGCTCTGGAGCGGCGGGGTGCAGGAACGGACCTTAGGGAAAACGGGATGTTAGCATGGATGGTTGTGAATTCTGTGCGGGGATAGCGATTGCGAATACTGTTTGTAGGGGACATTTTCGGGCGGCCGGGCCGCAACATCGTGCGTGAGCAGCTGGCGGGGCTAGTGAAAGAGCACGCGGTCGATCTCTGCATTGCCAATGGGGAGAACGCCGCGGGAGGATTCGGACTGACGCCGCAGATCGCAGAGGAGTTTTTTGATCTCGGGATTGACGTCATCACCACCGGAAACCATGTTTGGGATAAGCGCGAGTTGGTGGATTACCTCAACAGCGCGGCGGATGAGCCTTACAGTCCGGCGCGGCGGGTGCTGCGGCCGGCGAACTATCCAGCGGGAACACCGGGAGTTGGAGTGTATGAAGGCTCTACGCGCGGGGGAGTTCCGTACGCCGTGGTGAATCTGCAGGGACGGGTGTTCATGGCAAACATTGACGACCCGTTCCGGGTGGCCGACCGGCTGCTGGAAGCGATTTCCGCCAAGGTGATTTTCGTAGACTTCCATGCGGAAGCCACATCAGAAAAGGTTGCGCTGGGGTGGTATCTGGCCGGAAGAGTGACGGCCGTGGTGGGAACCCATACGCATATTCCTACGGCGGACACGCGGGTACTGCCCGGAGGCACGGCGTACCAGACCGACGTTGGGATGACTGGCCCCTATGACAGCGTGATCGGAGTGCAGAAAGAACAGATACTGCAACGCTTTTTGACCAGTTTACCGGCGCGATTCGAGGCGGCAGTGAACGACGTGCGCTTTTGCGCGGTGCTGGTGGATAGCGATGAGAGCACAGGCAAGGCGCGCAGCATCCAACGAATCATGTTGGACCAGGACGGGCATGCGGAAGACGGAAAAAGCTGGCAGGTCCACAATGGAAGAACAACGCGCTGATAATAACCCGACAGACGTAGCAGACAGCACCAAAAGATTGCTGCGTGGGTTCGACTGGCGAGCCTTTGACGCCTATCTATTCGACATCGACGGCACGTTGCTGAATTCGCAAGACGGAGTGCACTATGAGGCATTCCTGACTGCGATGCGGGAGTTGTACGGGCGCACAGTGGTGCTGGAGGGGGTTCCGGTACAGGGCAGCACGGACCCGATTATTCTGCTGCGGGCGCTGGAGCAGGCGGGAATTTGTGAGGCGGACGGACGCGCCGCACTGGACGCGGCACTGGCGCGGATGTGTGCGGTGGTCGAGGCGCGCGCGGAGGAGTTGCGGCCGCAGCTTTGCGGAGCGGTGACGAAGTTGCTGGAAGAGCTGAGATCGGCGGGAAAGCTACTCGGAGTGACCAGCGGAAATGTGGAGAGAATCGGCTGGGCCAAGCTGAAGGCCGCGGGCATCTACGAGTACTTTTCATTTGGCTCATTCAGCGATCGAAACGAGACCCGTACGGAGATTTTCCGATGGGGAGCCATCGAGGCGCGGCGGCGGTTGGGAGAAAAGGCGAGGGTGTGCTTTGTGGGCGATACTCCGGCAGACATCGCTGCGGCCAAGGCTTGCGGATATCCGGTGATTGCAGTTGCAACTGGGATATTTTCTCTGATGGAACTGGCAAAAGCAGAACCGGAGATGTGCATTCCAGGTTGCGAAACCTTGTGGAGTTACGCAGGATGAGCGGAATCCGGTAGAATTCTGATCATGCTCCGCGCCGCTGTACTGGCTGTTGCGCTCCTGATTCCCGGCTTACTTTGCGCGGAAGACATCCCGGCAAGGACAGACGCGGTCACGCAACCTTGTTCGGATTACCAGAGAAACTTTCCATCCTGCGATATTTCCAAGACGGACAACAAAGAGGCAAAGAAGCTCTACGCGCAGGGGATAAAGTTGGCCCGGAAGAAGCATTTTGACGCTGCGCTGGAGAAGCTGAAAGCCGCGCGGGCGATCTCCCCACGGGATGCGGTGTACGCAACGGCAGAGCAGGCAGTGGAGGAGCAGGTGGCGGGCGGAGAGCTGCGCAAGGGCAACAAAGCCATGCAGAGCGGCGATGCGAGCAGCGCGCTGGGAGCGTTCCGGCGGGCCGCTGAGCTCGATCCGACAAACGAATATGCCGAACAGCGCTTACGCGACGCGCTTCCATCGCCGGATGAACTGGCCAGTACGACGATGTTGCGCGCCCGGTTGGGCGAGACCCGGTTGCAGCCGGAGGCGGGAGTTAGGAGCTTTGAGTTCAAAGGAAGTTCGCCGGAGGCGCTCGCACAATTTGCAAAATTGTTTGGGATCACGGCGGTTCAGGACGAAGGACTGACTCCACGAAATGTGCGTATCAAACTGGACGATGTGGACTGGCAGACAGGATCGGAGATCTTGGCGCGGGTCTGTAAGGTTCTGATCATTCCGATGAGTGAGCGTGAGGTGATGCTGGCGAATGACACGGAGGAAAACCGGCGCGATCTGACGCGGATGAGCCTGCGCACCTTCTATGCATTGGGCGGTAGTACGGCTCAGGAGTTGACCGATCTGACGACCGCGTTGCGGGTTCTGTTTGACCTGCGATTCGTCACTGCAAATCCTGCGGAGGGCTCCATTGTGGTCCGCGCGCCGCAGCAGACGATGGACGCAGTCACGAAATTTCTTGAGTATCTCCAGGATGACCAGCCGACGGTGATGCTGGAAATAAAAGTCTTTGAGATCTCAAGCACTTTAACCAGGGAGTTGGGAACTTCGGTCCCGAATGATTTCACGGTGTTTAACGTAACGTCGGAGATCAACAGTCTGGTGAGCAGCAGCAGCTATCAGCAGATTGTGTCGGCACTGGAGGCGAGTGGACAGACGGTGAACGCCACCACCATTCTTGCCGCACTGCTAGCCTCCGCATCCTCGACGAGTTCGAGCGTGCTGAGTCAGCCATTCGGAGTCTTCGGCGGGGGATTGACGCTGACCGGGGTGACGATACCGTCTACTACATTTCATTTCTCAAAGAACAACTCGCTGGCGCGTACGGTGGACGACGTTCTTCTGCGGGCGGGGCACGGTAAAGCGGCGACGATGAAAGTGGGCGAGCGTTATCCCATCGTGAGCTCACAGTTCTCGGCCACCAGCGCGACCAGCAGCATACTTTCTTCCTTAGGACTGAACACTACGGCGGGCACTACGTCGATTCCGTCGCCACAATTCAACTATGAGGACCTGGGGCTGGTTCTGAAAGCAACTCCGCAGGTGCACGGAAAACTGGTCAGCCTGGATTACGAGCTGACGCTGCGCGCGTTGGGGACTACCCAATCCAACGGCCTTCCGCTGCTTACGAACCGCGAGATGAAAGGGACGATCAGCACGAACGACGGCGAAGGTGTGGTGATCGCAGGGATGGTGGAGAAGGACGAGATAAGAGCCATCAATGGATATCCCGGGCTGTCATCGGTGCCAGGCTTGAGTTCGGTGTTCTCCGCCGATACCAAGGAACATACCACCGATGAATTGCTGGTGGTGGTAACCCCGCATATCACGTCCGGGAGAACTTCCAACGGTTTCTACCTGCACATCCCAACCAACGTTCCGAAGTAAGCAAGAACATGTTCAAGTACAAGATGAACCATCCCGGCCTAACTTCGCAAAAAACGCGAGTTGAAGATGGGGCACCTGCTAACTTACGCAAACCAAAACTCTACCGGCGAAAACCTACCTTCGTTCGAAACTTACTTAGCGCCTGCGGCCTGATCGGCTTCGAAGGCCACCACGGCCTTTAGCGCCTCATACTGGGCCATGCCGGGGTTGCCGACGCGGCGGCCATTGATGAACAAGGTTGGAGTTCCGGTGATGGCAACGGATTGGCCAAGCACTTGGCTTCGGGTGATGCGTTCGGCGGTTGCCGGAGCCTCGGCGCAGCTCTGGGTTTTTCCCGGATCGGCTCCAGCCATCTCCGCATAGTGACGCAAACGCTCTGTGACTACCGCATCATCGACGGTAGCCTTGCCCCCGGCATCGGTCTTGCGCACGGCGTCTTCGATGTCTTTCTGGTGGGTGTAGACGGCTTCCAGGAAGGTGAATGCCTGATCCTGATTGGAACGGGCGATGCAGTCCAGATAGGCGGAGGCGCGTAGGGCCCAGGGATGAAGCTTCTCTAGCGGGAAGCTTTGAAAGACGAAGCGAGCCTGGGGAAAATCACTGCGCAGCTTTTCCATGACGGGCTGCGCCTCCTTGCAGGCGGGGCACTCAAGGTCGGCAAATTCAACGATCAACAACTTGGCGTCAGCCGGACCCTTGGTAGGACCGAAGGCGGATTTCGCGAGTTCGCTCCGCTCCTTTGCAAACGGATCCGCTCCGAAGGGAAGAACATCGCCCGCGATGGCATGCTTCAAATCCTTGGAGACATACCAATGGCTAGCCTGCTGGCCCTCCGGCGTACTGAAGAGAGCCGTGATCTCATACATCTCCGGGATGGGCGAGAGGCTGATGTCGAGAATGCGAACCTGAAGATTGGAGTCATATCCAAAGACACGCTTGAAATAGGCTTCCGCCATGGCCTGGGTAGGAGCACCGGCGGGCGGTTCGGCTTTTGTGGCATCGGCTGCGGGCTTGGAAGCGGACAGGGAGGCCGGCTTCCTGACGGCCGTCTGCGCGAAAAGCGAAAATGAAAGCAAGAGTATGGCGAAGCACTTCAGAGCGTTGCGCATTGAGACCATCCTTGAACGAAGCTGTCCTTTGAAGAATACAAACTTTTTACTAGACCTGATGGCGAGCCGCAATGGGAAAGCGTCGGCCGACACCGAATGCCTTGGTCGAGATTCTGATGCCGGGAGCGGCCTGCTGGCGCTTGTACTCGCTGCGATTAATAAGGCGGACGACAAACTGGATCACCTCTGGGTCAAAGCCGGTGAGCGCGGCGATCTCCTCGGCGGATTTCAAATTGTTGACATACTCCTCGAGGATGCGGTCGAGAACGTCATAGGGCGGAAGCGAATCGCTATCCTTCTGGTCGGGTCGCAACTCGGCGGAGGGCGGCTTGGTGATGGATGCCTCAGGAATGACGGCGCGTCCGCGCGAATTGACGTAGCGCGCGAGGCGGTAGACGAGAGTTTTTGGCACGTCGGAGATGACGGCCAGCCCGCCTACCATGTCTCCGTACAGGGTGCAGTAACCGACGCCGATTTCGCTCTTGTTGCCGGTGGTGAGGACGAGCGCCGAAAACTTATTGGCGATGGCCATGAGGAGTCCGCCGCGGGTGCGGGCTTGGAGATTCTCTTCCGTGACATCCTCGGCGAGGCCTTTGAAGATGGTGGAGAGCGCGGCACGGTACGACTCGAAGATATCTCGAATCGCAACCACATCAAAGCAGATGCCAAGGTTGGTTGCGAGCTCGCGCGCGTCGGTGATGCTGCCCCCGGAAGAATACTGGCTCGGCATGGAGACGCCGATGACGTTTTCTACACCCAGAGCGTCGACCGCGATAACGGCCGTGAGGGCAGAGTCGATACCGCCGCTTAGCCCGACCACGACTTTCTTAAAACCACACTTGCGAACGTAGTCGCGGGTTCCCAGGACCAGTGCGGCATAGGCGCTTCCTTCATCGCCCTGAATCTGATCGTGCATGTCTCCGGTCATCGTGTCGGTATCGACCAGGATGAGGTCCTCTTCGAAGGAGCGCGCCTGCGCGATGGGTTCTCCAGCGGGGTTCAGAGCCAGGCTTGAGCCATCGAAGACCAGGCTGTCATTGCCTCCGACCTGATTCACGAGGAGCACGGGAACGCGGTGGCGGCGGGCAATGCTGGCGAGCATGGCCTGACGAAGTTCACGCTTGCCGACGTTGAAGGGCGACGCGGAGATGTTGATAACCAGCCGCCCGCCCGCGGAAATCAGGTCTTCGACGGGATCAGAGCCATATAGGCGGCGGGTCCAGAAAGCCTTGTCGTTCCAGGCGTCCTCGCAAATCGTGAGGGCGAGAGGATCGTGGCCCATGCAAAACAGCTGTTGCGAGGCAGCGGGAGCGAAGTTGCGCATTTCGTCGAAGACATCGTAGGTGGGCAGCAGGCGCTTTGACTGAACGAAGTCGATGCGTCCGTCGCGCAGCAGGGCGGCGGAGTTCATGACGCTCTTGCCGGTATCCGAAGCAGCCAGCGAGGGAAAGCCCGCAATGATGGCTATATCCGGCAACTCGGCGGCGAGTTGCTCCAGCACATGGCGGGAGCGGGTGACGAAGGAAGGGACCTCGACGAGATCGCGCGGAGGGTATCCGCAGACAGACAGTTCGGGAAAGACGACCAGGTCGGCTCCACGCAAACGGGCATCGAGCGCGAACTGGCGGAGCTTGGCTGCGTTGCCAACGAAGTCACCGACAGTAGGGTTGATTTGAGCGAGTGCGATCTTCACGAGAATAGTGTAAAGCGCGCAAGGGGCTGAGACAAAATTTATCGCCGGGACGCCCTCATTTCGTGGTGGCGGACTAGCTTGCGTTGGTGCCGAAGAGCATGGTCAGGGTCAAAACAATCATGATGATCGTGGTGAGCCAGGCGACGATGTTGAAGAAATGCGAGTTGGTGTGGCGCCCCATGAGTTCGCGTTTGTTGATGAGCACCAGCATGGCGATGAGAACGAAGGGCAGGACCGCGCCGTTGACCACCTGGGAGAGAATGGTGATCTTTACCAGAGGCAGGTGAGGCCAGAGAATGACTCCGGCACCGGCAACGATAAGACCGGTGTAGAGCCAATAAAAGAAGGGAGCTTCGCTGAACTTCTTATCGAGACCGGACTCGAAGCCCAGGCCCTCGCAGACGGCGTAGGCGGTGGAGATGGGAAGGATCGAGGCGGCAAAGAGAGAGGCGTTGAAAAGTCCCACAGAGAACAAAATGTAAGCGTAATTTCCGGCCAGCGGGCGAAGTGATTGCGCCGCTTCCGCGCCGTCCTTGACATCGTAGTGGCCGTGGACAAAGAGCGTGGCGGCACAGGCAACCACGATGAACCAGGCAACGACGTCGGTAAAAATACAGCCCACGATGACATCAAGACGCGAGGCGCCATACTGCTTTTCGGTAATTCCCTTCTCGACAATCGAGGATTGCAAATAAAACTGCATCCATGGAGCGATGGTTGTGCCGATGACTCCGATGACCATGTAGAGATAACTGGAGCTGCGGAAGAGATGGATGCTTGGTGGTACAAGTGTCGCCATTCCAGCGGCCTTCCAGTCGGGATGGGCGAGGACTCCGGCGAGGATGTAGGCGAGATAAATGAATGACGCCATGAGAAAGACCTTCTCCATCGACTGGTAGCTGCCCTTTACGACGATGATCCAGACGAGAGCCGCGCAGAAGGGGACGCTGGCCCAGATAGGAATTCCGAAGAGCGCGAGGCTGCCCGCGATGCCGGCAAATTCAGCGACCACATTGCCGAAATTGGTCAGAATCAAGCCGACCATCAGGAGAAACGTGATGCGGAAGCCAAACTCTTCGCGGATCAGATCGCTGAGGCCCTTGCCGGTGACGGCTCCCATGCGGGCGGTCATCTCCTGCACCACGATGAGGGCCAGAGTCATGGGGATCATGACCCAGAGAAGTCCGTAGCCGAACTGGGCACCGGCCTGGGAGTAGGTCCAGATGCCGCCGGCGTCGTTGTCGACGTTGGCCGTGATGAAGCCCGGGCCAACCACGGCCAGGAACATCATGAGACGGACTCTCCACAGCTTTACCTTCGACATTCAACGCAACCAGTTTGGACGGGGATTTACATCGGAAGTGCCAGCATAAATTGCGCGACGGGGGAAGCTCAAGGCGGGAAGGTGGAAATGTTGTTATTTGGCACAACAAAAAAGATGAACAAAACAAGCGCGCGATTCGAGCCGCGCGCAAGGTCGGCTAGAGTTGCGAGCGAAGAATGGAGATTACGTCATCGGCGGTGATTACGCCGGTCAACGCGCCGCTATCATCGACTACAGGGAGCGTGAGAAGATTGTACTTGTCAAAAATTTCGGCGACTTCGCGCTCGTCAGCCTCAGGCGGACAAGAGATAAGTGGATCGATGGTCAATTCGGAGAGCAGCGTGTCAGGGTTGGAGACCACGAGTTTGGCGAGGGGGACGGCTCCGAGGAGCTTTTCATTCTCGCCGATGAGGAATATGGTACTCATGCTCTCCAGTCCGCCATCGAAGTTCTTCAGCATCTCCACGGCATCATGGACCCGGGCGGTGGGGGCGAGCGCCATGTAATCGGTGGTCATGCGGCCGGCAGCGGTGTCTTCTTCAAAATCCAGAAGTTCTTCTACATCCTGACGCTCCTCGGGTTCCATCTCCTGGAGGATGGCGTCGGAGCGCTCATCGGTGAGATCGTTGAGAAGATCGGCAGCCGCGTCGGGATCCATCTCCTCGACGATGTCGGCGGCGCGGTCGGACTCCATAGCGTTGAGTATGGAGACCTGGAGTTTGGGATCAATCTCCTCGAGAGCCTGGGCAGCTACCTCCTCATCGAGGCCCTGGAAGACGGCATCGCGCTCAGCGGGCGAGAGCTCTTCGATAATGTCGGCGATGTCGGCGGGATGCAGGCGGGCAACGCGTTCGGAGGAAATCTTGAGGCGGACACGCCGGGCCGGGTCGGTCTCGATCAGGTTGACGAATTCCCAGGGAATGTTACGCGCAGGAATACGCGTTAGCCAGTTGGATAGGGCGTGGCGCGGAAGCATGCCCTTGAGTAGACGGCGAACAGCTCCCCGGGCACCGGCATCGACATAGGCGATGCGAAGATGCAGTCCCACCACGGACTCGCGTTCGAGCGACAACTCAATGTCATTGACGCGAACCACCTTGCGGCCATGAACATCGATAATCTGCTGATCGAGCAGATCGCGTTCCAGCAACAACATGCCTTCGCCGCTGGAATACTTGGGAAGATCGGCAGAGCGAGCGGTGGTATGCACACCACCGTTAACGGTACGGAGAAGGTCAGTGCCGACGATGCGGTCGCCTTGCGGAGTGCGCACGATGAGGGCGGCGATCCGGGTCGGGTCGTCCTGGGGAACGAGCGCAACTTCGCGCACGCGTCCCAGTCGCACGGAGTCGAAGTCATACACCGTGAGGCCTAACAGATCCGAGAGTGCCAGCGCCGTCATCGCACCCCAGCATAACCCGGGAACTCGACCGGAACAAACTGAAAGCTACGTTCGATCACAATGGGATAGGAAATCAGGCTACAATCCTCTCACTATGGCACGCACATCGCTGGACCTACGCACGCTGACCGGTCAATTGCTCACCTTCGGCTTTGATGGAGGCGAAATGTCGGGCGGCCTTCGCTCCGCGCTCAAGACCCTGAAGCCCGGCGGCATCATCCTGTTCACCCGCAATATTGAGTCACCCAGGCAGACGCACGCTCTTTTGAAGGCGGCGCAGAAGGAGGCGGATATCCCGCTGTTCCGCTGCGTGGATCTGGAGGGCGGCACGGTAGACCGGTTGAAGAATGTGATTGGTCCGGCACCCAGCGTACAGGAGGTGGTGCAGGCCGGGCACAAGGCGTTCTGCCGCGAACATGGGCGGTTGATCGGCAGCGAAGTGCGAGCTTTGGGCTTCAACGTAGATTTTGCCCCGGTGCTGGATCTGCGCTTCGAGGTGTCGTTGGAAGTGTTGGGATCGCGCACGGCATCGCCGAACGCCAAGGCCACGGTGGGGTACGCAAAGGAATTTCTGCGCGGATTGAAGGATGTGGAGATTGCCGGATGCGGCAAGCACTTTCCGGGACTTGGCGAGGGCACGCTGGATTCGCATGAGGCTTTGCCAGTGGTGTACAAAAGTTGGAAGGCGCTGTGGAACGAAGACTTGGGTCCCTACCGGATGCTGGCGAAACAACTGCCATTCGTGATGGTGGCGCACTGCGCCTATCCTGAGGTGACGGGCGAGGCTCTGCCAGCCTCGATCTCAAAGAAATGGATTGGAGATGTGCTGCGAAAGAAGATTGGATATACGGGGCTGGTGGTTTCCGATGACCTGGAGATGGGTGGCGTGCTGAAGGTTGCCAGCATCGAGGAAGCCGCCGTTGGTACCGTGCAGGCGGGCGCGGATATGTACCTGGTCTGCCATAATGAAGAGCTGGTGCATCGCGCCTATGAGGCGATTCTGAAAGAGGCGGAGCGGAGCAGCCGCTTCCGCGCCAAGGTCGAGACTGCAGCGCAGAGAATCTTGAGAGCAAAGACGCGCTGGCCAGGACTGACAAAGAAGATGACGGCGGCTCCCACCGAGGCAGCGGTGAACCGGCTACGGCAGAAGCTGTGGGGATTCAGCGAGGAAGTCCGGCTAACGACGAATGCGAAGGTGGCAAAGGCTACAGGGTAAGAGGCCTATGAGCGTGCGTCAGTTCTGATTGTGATTTGCATCACGTTTATTCTGGCCGTCCCTCACTGTTTGGGTGCGCGCACCCATGACAACCTTCCGAATTGTATGGCCGTCGTCGCAGTCGCCGATTCAGAGGTCCGTAGGTACGCGGAGAACTGTATGATCTTGTGCATCGATGACGAGGCGACTGGTCTGCTGGTACGCAAAATATTACTCCAGAGCCAGGGGTATGAAGTGCTCACAGCCGAGAGTGGACGCGAAGGCTTGGAACTGTTCAGGGCCAATCCGGTGGAAGCAGTCGTGCTGGACTACGCGATGCCGGGTATGGACGGAGGCCAGGTCGCAGAGGAACTGAAGCGTCTGAAGCCTACGATCAAGATTCTGTTGTTGTCTGCCTATGTTGATCTTCCTGAGAAGGCTCTGCGATGGGTGGACAAACGAGCCGTAAAGGGCGTGTCGCCGACTGCTTTTCTGGCTGAACTCAAAGATCTTCTATCTTGCTAGCGTCCTCGTGCACTTTGATCTCGCATTGGTGTTGAGCGTTACGAATCAGCTCTCCGTGGAATGCTCCTATGTCAGCAACTGAAAAGCGCGTGCTCGATCGGCTTTACCTCCGCCTCATAATCGCGGCAGTCATAGTGGTAGCGGCTTTTTTGCTCCGGCATTCCCTGGAGCCCTACTTGGGCAATACAGCCCCGTTTATCACCTTTTATCCCGCCGTAATGGTTGTGGCTACACTGGCCGGATTTTGGCCGGGCGTGCTGGCCACTGCAATGGCCTCACTGCTGGCGGATTATTGGATATTTCAGCCGCGAGGACATTTTGCAATCGCGAGCACCGCAGATACCGTTGCCCTGACCTTCTTTGCTGGAATGGGCGTTTTCATGAGCACGGCAGCCGAGGGCTACCGTCGCAACCAACGGCAGACAGCAACTCTCAAAAGAGAACTGGCTCTGCGCGAGAGCACCAAGAAGCTGCAGCAGAGCGAAGAGCAGTTCGAAACTTTGGCCAACGCCATCCCGCAGTTGTGCTGGATGGCAAATCCCGACGGCTGGATATTCTGGTACAACCAGCGCTGGTATAGCTACACCGGAACCACCGCGCAACAGATGGAAGGCTGGGGTTGGCAGTCGGTTCACGATCCGGAGACGCTGCCCAAGGTGGTTGACCAGTGGAAGGCTTCCATTGCAACCGGAGACCCATTCGATATGGTCTTTCCGCTGCGCGGCTCCAACGGCGTGTTTCGGCCATTTCTGACCCGGGTAATGCCGGTCAAGGACGCAGAAGGCAAGGTCGTGCGCTGGTTCGGCACAAACACTGACATCAGCGTGCAGAAACAGGCCGAAGAGGAGCTACGAAAAAGCAATGCGCGACTCGATCTCGCGGTTGAGGTCGCGGATCTTGGCGAATGGGAGCTTGACCTGATCGACCATACATCCTCACGCTCCCTGCGGCATGATCAAATCTTCGGCTACCAAGAACTCCTGCCGGAGTGGACCTACGAGATGTTCCTCGACCACGTGCTACCTCAGCACCGGGCCGCGGTCGACAAGAAGTTTCAGGCTTCCAGGGGAAGTGGAACCTGGGATTTCGAAACGCAAATCAAGCGGACCGACGGAGAGGTGCGCTGGATATGGGCTCGCGGCCGCTCTCAGCGAGACGAGATGGGCCAACCAATGCGGATGGCCGGAACCGTCATGGACATTACCGGACGCAAGCAAGCGGAGGAACAGTTCCAGAACCTCAATCGCACACTCAAGGCGCTGAACAACTCCAACCAGGCGCTTCTTCACACCAGCACTGAGCCAGCATTGCTGCAGCAGGTTTGCCGCATTATCACAGCGGATTGCAGTTATGCGATGGTCTGGATTGGCATTGCCGAGAATGACGAAGACAAAACTGTCCGCCCCGTCGCCCACGCCGGCTTTGAAGAAGGATATCTGGAGACGCTGCGAATCACCTGGGGGGACGGCGACCGTGGACGTGGGCCTACGGGAACAGCGATCCGCACCGGACAAGCGTCGATATGCCGCAACATGCTCACGGATCCTGCATTTCTACCCTGGCGCGACGAGGCTATTGAGCGTGGCTACGCGTCCTCGCTGGTGCTTCCTCTTATTGAAGGCGATAAAGCGTTTGGGGCGATCACAATTTACGCCCAGGAACCAAACGCATTCGCGGACAGTGAAGTTGAGCTGCTGACGGAACTGGCGGCCGACCTGGCACATGGCATCGCCACGCTACGCCTGCGTGCTGCCCACGCCCAGGCCGATCGGGCCCTGCGCTCCAGCCAGGCCAGACTGCAAGGCATTGTAGGCTCCGCGATGGACGCGGTGATCTCGGTGGACATGCAGCAGCGCATCGTGGTGTTCAATCGGGCGGCTGAAACTGTCTTTCAGTGCGCGGCATCGGAGGCACTCGGCACTACGCTCGAGCGATTTATCCCCACCACTGCTCGCGAGGCTCATCGCGAGCACATTCGAAAGTATGGAAACGAGGGGATAACGAGTCGCTCCATGACTTCACCTGCCACGCTGACGGGCCTCCGCCGCAATGGGGAAGAATTTCCTGTAGAGGCCACGATCTCTCAAGTGGAAGTGGACGGGGAGAAGCTCTACACCGTAATTCTGCGTGATATCACCGAGCGCAAGCAGGCCGAGAGCGTTCTGCAGACCACCCTGCAACGCTTCTACGCCATTCTCTCCAACATGTATTTCGGCATCCTTCTGGTGACGGATGAGGGGCGGATCGAATTCGTCAATCAGGCATTCTGCGACCTTTTCAGTCTGGAGGAAGCGCCCGCCGACCTAGTGGGGAACGATCCCGGCGAAATGATCGAGAGGATTAAGAATGCTTACCGGAGTCCTATCGAGGCCGTCGCGCGCATCCGGGAAGTACTTGATGGAAAGAAACCTGTAATCGGCGAAGAACTCGACATGCGGGGCGGAAGGATACTGATAAGGGATTTTGTCCCCTTGAATGTGGCTGGAAAGTCGTACGGCAGGCTATGGATCCACGCGGATATCACTGAGCGCAAGCAGGCCGAAGATGCCCTGCGCGCAAGCGAGGCACGTTGGGCTACCACCTTGCAAAGCATCGGCGACGCCGTGATTTCGACCGATGCGTCCGGGCGTGTGGAGTTCATGAACGAGGTGGCACAGAGGCTGACGGAATGGCCATTGCCGGAGGCCAAGGGACAGGATCTAAGCGACATCTTCAACATCGTTCATGAAGTGACCCGACTTAAACCGGAGAGTCCGGTCGCCAAGGTCATCCGTCTGGGGAAAACGATTGGGCTGGCCAATCACACGGTGCTGATTGGACGTGACGGGACGGAGGTTCCAGTCGACGACAGTGCTGCTCCCATCCGGGACAGTAACGGCCGTATCGAGGGAGTCGTGCTGGTATTCCATGACGTTTCCGAGCAACGCCGGGCCGAAAAGGCGCTGCGCGACAGCGACCGCCTGACAACCACGGGGAAACTGGCCGCCACTATTGCCCATGAGATCCACAACCCGCTCGATTCGGTCGGCAACTTGCTTTACCTGATCGGCCAGGGCACGCAGGAAGACAGCACTCGGGAGTTCGTTACCATGGCTGCCCAAGAACTTGTCCGCATCACTCAACTAACCCAACAGATGCTGACATTCCAACGTGAAGCGGCCAAGCCGGTACCGGTGAAGATCGGGCAGATTCTCGATAACGTCATCGCCCTTTATGAAAGAAAGATCAAATCGTCAGGCATCAACCTGGAGCAACAAGTCGATTTTGATGGAGATATTCTGGCTCTGCCAGGAGAGCTGCGGCAAATGTTCGCCAACCTCCTGGGCAATGCCATAGAGGCAGTTGGCTCCCGACGCGGCACGATTACCTTGCGTGCACACTCATCACAAGACTGGCGGAACCAGCGGCTTGGGCTGCGGGTTGTGGTAGCAGACGACGGACCAGGCATACCGGCTGACGTTCGCACCAAAATCTTCGAGCCGTTCTTCACCACCAAGGGTGAGAAAGGAACCGGACTTGGGTTGTGGATTACCTCGGACATCATTCGTAAATATGAGGGAACAATGCGGCTGCGAACGCGGACGGAACCTAGTTGTTCCGGGACATGCTTTTCAGTCTTTCTCCCGTTCGAGACGAGCCCCGGTTCGCCAGCGCGCTGCTGTTTGGAATCAGAGTAACGCCAAAGCCATCTGCTGGCAGAAAAGTCGGGCGGCCTTGGCGGGCCGCCCGGTCAGGCAGTAGTGCAGTTAAAAAACCTTTATGGCAGAAGCATTTTGAGCGAAGCGACAGAGCCACCGGCCTTCTCGAACTCGGATAGATCCACGACGATCGGCTCAATGCCTTCCCTGCCCAGAACCTGCTCCAAGCGGCGGGTTATCCGCGGAGTGATGTAGTAGCCGTTTACCGAGACGCCATTGCAGACAAATTGCAGCGCTTCTTCGCGGGTCACCTCGAAAGTCTGAGCACAGCTTCGAATTTGAGCGAGGGTCTCCGGCGCGAACGCACCCGGATAAATCAGCAAAGACTCTGGTGCAAGCGGAGCCAAGCAGAGATTGAGGTGGAAGAAGTGGGGATCAACCAGCTCCAGCTTACGCACCTCGAAGTTCATCGATTCCATGAGCCCGGCAAACTGATCGACCGCAGCGCGGGTGGAGCGGTGGCCAAATCCGGCCCAGACCGACTCCCAGTCCGGGTTCCAGAGCAGGTCGCCGGTACCTTCGAGAAACTCCTCACCTACGAGTCCAAGGTCCATGATCCGGTAGCCTTGCTGGGAATACCAGCAAGTAAAATGCTCGACTTCATCGCGGCGGCTGCGATGCAACATACGCGACGGAATGACAAAGGAACGATCCTCGCGATCGATTCCGACGAAGGCGTGGCTGGCCGTGAAGCACATATCCTCCAACCCGGTGTGGGGATCAAGAAGAAAGATCTCGAGTCCAACTCGCTGGAAGGCTCGACCAAGGTTCTCCCACTGCTTGAGAGCTAAGGAAAGATCAACCGAAGGATTGTGGTGGGCAAATGGGTTTCTGAATTCAGAGATAGAAAAGTACACGGGCCGCGACATGAGTACATGGCTAAGCTGGCGAGTAAGCGTCTCGCTTTGGTAATTCCTCCGGAACGGCTTCGAACTCGTCTCTGTCTTTTCCACAACTGCTCCCATGTCAATCACGGCAATTGGCACGGATGCGAATACGGCCGCTTCCACTGTGCCGAATAGTCATGTCCACACGTGCGGCGATAGTACCTTTGGTGCCAGCTACCCTGCGGTGAGCTTCATCACAAGAGAATGTTTACTCTACCTTTTTTACATTCACATTCTTGAAGTTACGCGGCTGGCAGCGGCGAAAACTGGAGTGGAGGCTATAGGTAGTTCGATGACGATCTCAAGACCGTGGCTCTGGAGGTTACGGGCAAAGACTGAACCGCCGTGAAACTTCACCGCGCCACTGACGATGGAGAGGCCAAGGCCGCTGCCTCCGGTGGTTGTGCCACGTGCGTCGTCGACGCGATAGAAGGGAGTAAAAAGCTTGGGCAGAGCCGCCTCGGGAACACCGGGGCCATTGTCACGAACGGAGATCCTCGCAAGCCGGTTATCAACGGCAACGGAGACTTCCACGCGCCCATCTTCGCCCGAATAGAAGATGGCATTGCGCAGAATATTCTCAAAGGCACTGCGCAGCATGTTGGGTTCTCCCACCATGGTCAGTTCCGGCCAGTTTTCGTCATAGACAATCTCCACATTTGATTGGCTGGCCTCAAAGCGGGCATCCTCGATGGCTTCTCCGATAACCTGGTTAAGCGACAGGGGTTCGGTCGCGGGCTTGAGTTGTCCGCTCTCCAGGCGGGCAACGGTGAGAATCTGCTCGATCATTCCATTGAGGCGAAGGAGTTCGACTTCAATGCGGTCGAGCATCTCCTTGCGCTCAGGTTCAGGGGCGGTGGAGGCCAGGGAGAGGGCAACGCGAATGCGCGAGATGGGAGAACGGAGATCGTGCGAAGCACCCATCAACATGCGCTTGTTGCTTTCGACCAAATCATGAATCTCACCCGCCATGGTGTCAAAATCCCTGACCAGGTCGGCAATCTCGTCACGGCGGGTGCTGCCGGCGAGACCAGCACGCGCCTCCAGATTGCCTTGGGCAATGGCGTGGGCAGCATCACGCAGACGGACGATAGGGCGGGTGAGGTATTGAGCGAGCGCAGCGCAGAGCAGCGAGGTAAGCAGCGAGCCAAAAAGAATCGCGAACAAGAGGCTGCCGGGCAGTGAGCGGAGCACGGGCGGAGAGAAAAACTCGCCGGCAAAGACAAAAGCACGGCCCTTGGAATCCGTAGCCCTTTCGACGATAAATGTGCCGTTGCGTCCCTTCGCGATGCCTTCGTTCCGGAGAGCACGCTCAACGGCATCGCGCGCATCGGCCGGCATCCAGAAACCGCTCAACTCGTTCATCTGGTCGTCGAAGAGCCAATATGCGGAGCGCTTGTCGAGGGTGATGTCATGGAGGAGTTCGCGGAGGCCCTCCTGGCCGCGAGTGGAATAACGCCAGGTAGCGTAGCGGGCAAGCACGGGCACGGCGCGACGCTCGGGCTGTACCCACCAGGGGCGGTCAGGGCCGAAACTGACATGAACGCGATAGGCGAGAGCTAGCATGATGCAGGTTTGGAGAATCCAAAAGGGCAGAAATATCTTCCAGAACAGACGGCTCTTCACAAGGTCACCTTCGCCGCCAAGGCGTAGAAGTATCCAATGCCGCGCACCGGGCGAATACGCTCTTCCCCTTCGGGAACGCAGCCAAGCTTCTTGCGCAGACGGCTTACATGGACATCGACGCTGCGGTCGAAGGCACTGAGCGGACGGCCCAGTGCGGCCTGGGCCAGTTCCTCGCGCGTCACAACCATTCCGGCGCGGCGCAGCAGCAACTCAAGCATGTTGAACTCAGCGCCAGTCAACTCAACCGGAACGCCATTGCAATGGGCGGTACGGGAGAGCAGGGAGAGCGAAATGTCGCCGACCGACAAGGATTCGTCGCCCGGACTTTCACTGTATATCTCCTGCGAACGGCGGAGCACGGCACGGATGCGGGCCACCAGTTCGCGGGGATCGAAGGGCTTAGGGACGTAGTCGTCGGCGCCGATTTCGAGACCAAGAATGCGGTCCACGGATTCTCCCCGGGCAGTCAGCAGAATAACGGGAACGCGGGACTGGGCGCGCAAAGATTTGAGCAGTTCAAATCCAGAGCCTCCCGGAAGCATGACGTCCAGAATTACCACGTCGTATTCGCCAGTGAGCGCGGTATCGAGGCCGGAGCGATGATCGAAAACGGAGTGAACGTGGAAGCCCTCGTTCTGGAGAAATCGCTGCAGCAGGGAGACGAGCCCTTGGTCGTCGTCAATGATGAGTACACGGCTCATGCCATCTATTCTGCGTGAGGCAAGGGACGACCGCTGTGAAGAACTGTTACGAGTTGGACCAGGATGATTCACAAAAGTTTACGTTTGTACCCCGGAGTCATTGCCCGGGTGCTGCACTGTCTGGAATTGTTTCTTCCCAGGGCACGACGGGGCTCCGCACCTTCAGTTCTTGCAATTTTATCGCTTTTCACCCAGATTCAGCATTTGAGAGCTAGCAAGGTAACTGCCGCACTACAACGCTGCCAACAGCACCGCTGGCGCCGGTCACGACAATCACTTGCCCCTTCATACGGGCGCTCCTAAAACTCTAGATGCAAAGCCAAGGGCGACCCGAGCCGCCCATGAAGGTGACGGTTCGTTCAGAACGACAAGACCGCCTGGAAATCGACGCGACGGTTGGCCGTTCCGGATGAAAATGGCCCTCCGGCAAGGCTGTTGGTCTTGCCGAACATCGCGGAAGAAAGATTGCCGATGGGCGAGCCTGGATTCCAAGTGTTGAATAGGTTGCGCGCTGTCGCCGTAAGGGTCAAGTTATAGCGGCGCGAAGTGGTGGACGGACCGAAAATTCCGCCCATACCGCGCGGACCGCCAAAGCCGCCTCCGGGAGGGCCGCCGTGTCCGCCGCCGCCGTGGCTCGGCCCAGGGCCTTGATCCGCCGGAGATGCGCTCGGTTTCTTCGTCTCCGAACCAAAGCCGAAGGTCTTGGAGAGGCGCATATTGACCGTTACGTTGGCTGGACCCTTGCCATAGTTCACGGGAATGGGATGCGCAAGAGAGGCGACTGGACTTGTGTCGAAGCTTCCGTACTGGTTGGAAACTAAATATTGATTCTGGGTTGCCGTGGTGGCAAACGCAGGGCGGTCGTTGAAGAACGAGTCGCCATTCAGATCGGTTCCGGTAGTGATGTTGAAGGGCGCGCCGGAGTTGGCGATCACGAAGGGACTGATGCGGATGTTATGGGCGAGCGACGCGGTTCCGCTAAGGAAAAGACGGTTGCGCGCATCGAACGAGGCGCGACCGTAATCCTGGGTGAGATCGTAAGAATTCGAAGGGCTGCTGGACGGACCGCTCGTGTCGCTGTCCGCATAGCCGAGGGCGTAGAAACCCATTAACGAGAGCTTCTGCGAGAGCCGTATCTGCACGTTGGTGATGAACTGATTCTGCTTGAAGATGGCTTCGGAGTTGTACTGGTAAATGTTGTCGCTGCCGGCGAACGGACGGGTGCCATCTTCCCGCGGGGCGTTGACGTTTTCCAGGATGAGTTGATGGAGACCGCGCGAATTGAGGTAGGTGAACGAAACGGTTCCCACCGAGCCAAGCTGCCGTTCGAGGCTGATGGCCGCCTGCATGGTGTAGGGCGCATGCAGGTTGGGATTGATCTGGTAGATGGTGGCGGAGGCATTAGAAAACGTGCAGTTGGCGGGCGTAACGTTGCCGGACGAATCCGGCGGGCAGGGATTGACGACCCCGGTGTATATGGTCTGCATCTCGGCGATGCCGTTGAGGCGTTGCGCCTGGAGCACCAGGTCCTGGGTAAAGCGGTCGTAGAAGATTCCGTAGCCCAATCGCAACACGGTCTTGGGCGCACTCTTGGCGCTACCCAAGCCCCAGGAAAGGCCGAGGCGAGGCGCGAGGTCGGCCTTATTACTGATGCTGCTCTGGGTTTCAAAGCGCAATCCGTAGCTCAGCGTCAGGTTCGGACGCAGCTTCCAGTCGTCCTCGGCGTAGAGTCCCGCGTCCGCAAACGAGAGCTGGGCGCGCCTGGTTCCAGCGGTCTGGGTAAGTTGAGAGGGAGTGCCATTCGTGTAGTCGGCGAGAGTGCTGTAGGTAAGGATGCCGTTGAACGCGCTGCCGGTAACATTGTCATCCTGCGACTCGCGTAGGCGTCCGCCGAACTTGACAAAGTGTTTACCAGACAGCCAAGAGGTGTAGTTCTGCAGCTCATAGCGGCTGATACTATCTGAATTTTGGCCATCCGTACTGCCGCCGCCGGAGAATGCGCCGAGCACATTGATGGCGGCTGTGTTCGGCTGATTTGCGTTCTGATTGCTATCATCATGGATGAATTGAAAGTGGGTTTCGTTGATCAGGCAAGCGCTGAGAACCTGGGTGTCGCTGAGTTGCACCGTGTGCTGGGTTTCGGATTCGCTATAGGCACGTGAGGCGACCAACAAGCCGCCGATCCCCTGGTTGGCTGCGTCATTGTGCAGGAGTTGATAACGGGCGGTTAAAGTATTGCCGGGCGCAAGCTGGTAATCCATACGCGAACTGGCAATGGTGCGGGTGTACGGGGCAAGCACCGCTTGGATCGGAATGCCCTGGGAGTTCAGGCTCCCCGCGTCAATGGCTGCAGCTTGATCAATGGCCGAAGTCTCATTGATGTCACGGCGCTCGGCGTTGAAGAAGACCGAGAGTTTCTGGTTCAGCGCTCCGCTCACGTTGCCGCTGTAACGTTCGGAGTGATAGGGCGGGACAGCGGTGAGCACGTAGGGATTTCGGGAGTTGAAGACGGAGTTGTTCTCGTTAAACGAAGCTTGTCCGTGCCATTTATCTGTACCGGGCTTGGTGAAGACCTCTACGCGGCCAAAGCCCGGGCGATCATACTCGGCGGAAAATGGATTTTGATTGATGCGGATTTCACGGATGGCGGACTTTGGCGGCAGGGTTCCATTGGAGAAGCCGTCGATGTAAATCTGTCCTCCGTTCGGCCCCACGGAAGGCCCGGCAAGCGCGAGCAGATCCTGCTCCAGTTCGTCAGGATCGTCGGAGAGCGCTTCGAGGTCCGCACCTTTTAGAACCGTGGCGCTGGCATTGTTCGCCGGATTGACATCCACGGCTGTGGTTTCGCTCTGAACGGTGACCTGCTCCTGTTTGACGGCGATGCCGAGCGCAATGTCGAGTTGCTGTGCATTCCCGGCGGCGATGATGACATCCGGCATCTGGTACGGGCTGAAGCCCGCGGCTGTTGCATTGACCGTAACCGTGCCCGCAGGAAGGCCGTGAATTACGTAGTTGCCAAGCTTATCGCTAACGGTCTTCTGGGTCTGTCCGTCGGGTGTGGTCACAGAGATTGCGGCGCCAAACACGACGGCCCCCGAGGGATCCGTAACCTGCCCGCGCAGACTGCCTGAACTTTTCGGAGCCTGTGCCGACATCGAGCTCACAAAGACGACGAGCAGGCAGAGTAGAACTGCAAAACGCTTATCAATACACAATTTCAAGTACTCCAAGATGAGCCGTCTTTCGGGTTTTGGTTCGCTACTGATCACCGGCCGGGGCGCTGGCAAGCGACCACGGCGTCAGGAACGATTCCGCGGAGGGCGCGGCGGTTAGAATCGGCTCGACGCCGCCCAGCAAGGTGATGGCGATAGGAGGTCGGCCGGGAGAGCCTTCGGTGCTGACGATCATGACAGCCTCACCTTTTTGCAGATCGCCGAGCGAAGCGGCTGGCAACCGAGCCAGCAACTGGTTCAGATCACCGCCGTGCCGGCGTGCGGCATCCGCATCGGCATCCCGCGGCCCAGACGCTGCGGCTGGAGTGGCGCCTCTCATCCGCATGGCTAATCCTTTCGCCATCTGGGCGGGGAGAAGCTTCATTTGCGAGTCGGCTGTGATCTTGACCGTCACCGGCTTTTTCGTCGCAAGATCCTGAACCGTCAGACTCCCCTGCGCGGAGTCGACGGAAGTGACGAGTCCTGAGATATTGCGGAAGGTGCCAGCCACAATCTCTTCGGCGGTGAACTGCGTGCCGTCCTCATTTTTACTGCCTTTGGCACGAAGCTGATCGCCAGGATGAATGTCGCTAAGTCGCGCGGCGGTGGCGTCCTCCCACTTGACCGAATCAGGCGCGTACCGCTTAAAGGTGGTCTTCGGCGTGGTGCTGACTATCACCGCCTTGTTGCTGACCGAGAGCGTGATGTTGCCCCCTTGGATGTCCACCTGCTTGACCAGGCCGCCGATACCGCGGCGTTGCCAGTCGATCAGTTCCTGCTGCTTCCGCTGTGCAATATCTTGCTGCTTCATGACGATCACGGCCGAGGCATCGACGGTCGCGCCGTCGGCATCGAGTTTACCGCGCACCAGAATGCGGTCCCCTGCCTGGAGATCGCTGAGTTGAATTGGAGCCGCTACCTTCAGGTCGGTTTGACCTGGCGCCAGGTGTAGAATTCGCGCGCCGGGTTGAACTTTGACCGCCAGTTCGGTGCCCTGGTCGGTAGCCAGCGATAGATCGGCACCCGTAATTTTACGGATGGAACCAAGCTGCTTCACCACTCCGGCAGCAGCCGGATTCGCCGGCGCAGTGGCTTGGGCAGAGAGCACTGTGGATGCGACGGCCAGCAATAATGCCAATGCAAGACCGCGAACAACACTCTTCTTCATGCGAGGTCTCCAACTTGAATTGAGTGTACGCGAAACGACCGCTACTCTTTTGTACCCTACCCCGGAGCCGTTCGATGTTGCGTTTTGTTTCATTCCGTATTATCTTTGCGCTCTACAACCCTTGCTCTAATCCACGAGACGAAACTATTGCTACTCAGGAAACGAACGCCCTGCTGTTCTCATCTTACCGATGTGACTCTGCAAGGACTACTGCATGCCGCCCGGCACTGCGCGCTGCTGTGCGGTGCGTTCGGCTTTGCGTTCTGTATGGGTGCCGTTTCGGTTCGGGCAGCGCAACCGCAAATGGCGCTGCAACCGCCTGCACAGAAAGGAACGACCAGTAGCGCAATACCCGTCGGCACGCCTCCAGAGATGACGCAAATGCTCGCGGCCTACGTTGGGCAACAGGTTTCATCGGTGGAACTGGCGGGACGTCCCGAACTGGATGATCGCGATTTGCTGCCTCTGCTTGTGCAACATGCCGGCGAGCCCTTCGACAGCGACAAGGTACAGCGCACGGTCGCCGCGCTTAAAGCGACGGGAAGGTTCCAGGACGTACAACTCAGCGTAATTCCCGACATTGCGGGGGTGCGGGTCTTGCTGATTCTGCAGCCGGCACTATATTTCGGAATCTACGAATTTCCCGGTTCGAAAGGATTTGCCTATTCCAGATTGCTGCAGGTTGCGAACTATCCGCCCGAGGGCCCCTACAACCAGAAGGATGTGACCCAAGCCTCGGATGCGCTGACCAAGTTCTTTCAGCAGAACGGATATTTTCTGGCAAAGGTTACGCCTGGCATCGAACCGGATGCGCCCCATGGGATTGTGAACGTACGCTTTCAAGTTGATGCCGGCCCCAGAGCAAACTTCGGAAACGTGACGATGAGCGGGACCTCCGATCAAGAGACTGCTCGCTTGCAGGCGAAACTGAAGAGCAAGCTGGCAAGCCTGCGCGGCTCCGCCATACGAGAGGGGAAGCCGTACTCGCTCAAAGCCGTTCATAACGCCACCGTGTACATGCAAAATGCGCTGGTTAAACGGGACCGCCTGGGCGCGCAGGTGCAGATGATCGGCGCGGAGTACGACCAGGCTACTAATCGAACCGAAATCAGCTTCCACATCGCGGAAGGTCCTCTGGTGCGGGTGAGGGTGGAGGGCGCACATGTCTGGAGATCGACGCAACACAAGTTGATTCCGCTCTATCAGCAAGTGGGAGTGGATAACGAACTGGTACAGGAAGGACGCAATAACCTAGTCTCGTACTTCCAATCAAAGGGCTATTTCGACGCGGCGGTGGAGAGCAATGTAACCAAGCAGGGTACGGACGAAACGGTGTCGTACAAAATCGTGAAAGGGCCTAAACACAAAGTTGCGAGCGTATCAATCGACGGCAACAAAGAGCTCGGTGACCCTCGGTTGCTCAGCCATGTTAGCGTGCGTAAGGCACGTCTGTTCTCGCGCGGGGCGTTCAGCGAAAGGCTGCTGCGCACGAGTGTAAAGAATCTCGAGTCCACTTATCGGTCGGAAGGTTTCAGCGACGTGAAGGTGACGCCGAAGGTCGAGGGCCGCGGCGGAAACATTGATGTGACCTTCCTCGTGGACGAAGGCCCGCGCGACATGGTGCGCGAGTTGAAGGTCGTGGGCAATGACACGATGCCCCTTGCGCAACTTGTGCCGAAGGGCCTGAAATTGCAAGCCGGCCAGCCATACTCGCAGTTCAAGGCGGACGACGACCGCAAGAACATCACAGTAAAGTACCTGGAGAGCGGCTACCTGACCTCTTCGTTCCGCGAGACCGTTACCAGCGAGAAGGGCGACCCGCACAATCTGATTGTGACCTACCTGATACGCGAAGGACCACGGGTGACAACCTCTAGCGTGATCACGCTGGGGCGTGTCCACACTAGGCAGCGTTTTATCGACCGGGCGGCAAAGTTCACCCTCGGAGCACCGCTTACTACCGGTGGCATGCTCAGCGCGGAGTCGCGACTGTACGCGCCGGGAATCTTCGACTGGGCGGAGGTAGCACCGCGCAGGCAGATCACGACACAGACCAAGGAGGACGTGCTGGTAAAGGTCCACGAGGCACCGCGCAATACGCTGACCTATGGCTTCGGCTTCGAGGTAATCGAACGTGGAGGAAGTCTGCCGAGCGGAACCGTGGCCATTCCAGGGCTGCCTCCGGTAGGCGTGAGTTCCAACTTCATAATCAGCGAGAAAACATTCTGGGGGCCGCGCGGAACGGTGGAGTACACGCGAAGAAACATCCTTGGGCTCGCCGAGAACCTGACCCTGGGAACTTTCGCAGGACGATTGGTACAACGAGTTTCCGCAAATTTCCAGGACCCCAGTTTCCGCGGTACGAGTTTCACCAGCGATCTGAACGCAAGCTACGAACATAACAGTGAGAACCCCGTCTACTCAGACACAATTGCGCAGACCGGCTTCCAATTGCAGAAGCCCCTGGACCACAAGAAGACGCAGCATCTGTTTTTGCGCTACAGCCTGAGCGAAACGGAGATTACGAACCTGCTCATTCCTGATCTGGTGCCGCCCAACGAGAGGGACGTGCGATTGTCCACGCTTTCGGCAACCTACTCGCGCGATACCCGCGACAACCCTCTGGACGCAAAACGCGGCATTTTCCAGAGCGTGGAGGCTGATCTAAATCCGGGATTGCTGGGCTCCAGCGTGAGCTTTGTGAAGTTTTTGGCACAGGCTTCCACGTACAAGAATTTGAAGTTATCCAACATCATCTGGGCCAACAACGTGCGCGTCGGCTTTGAATCCGCCTTTGCCGGAAGTGAAGTCCCTCTGTCGCAGGAATTCTTCTCCGGCGGCGGCAGCACACTGCGGGGCTTTCCGCTGGATGGAGCAGGGCCACAACGCACCATCCAAGCGTGCGGCAACCCCAACGTTCAAGCGACCTGTGCGCAAATCACGGTGCCAGAAGGTGGAAATCAACTCTTCATCGTAAACTCGGAATTCCGGATTCCGCTTCCTATTCGCAAGGGGGTGGGCCTAGCTGCGTTTTACGATGGCGGCAATGTCTTCAGCGCCATCGGATTCCACGGTGAGTACACCAATACAGTTGGCGGTGGTCTACGTTATGTGACGCCGGTAGGACCGATCCGCTTCGATATTGGTCACAACTTGAACTCACCGCGCGGCATCAGCTCTACACAGTTCTTCGTAACCCTTGGACAGGCATTTTGAGCGTACTTTCGAATCTTCCGCCCGAGTCTGGGCCGCAGCCACCGAATCGGGAGCCGCGGTCCTCACGCTGGCTGCGCACCGCGCTGTGGTTGGCGACTCTCATGCTGGGGTTAGCTGCCATCGTCGTGATTGGCGTCGCCGCGCTGCTGCATAGTCAGCGCTTCCATGACTACGTACTTATCAAAGCGCGGCAGAGCGCAACCGAATCGTTGGGCGTGCCGGTGGAATTGCAGAATTACGCGTTGCACTTCAAAGGAATTAGTCCGACGGTCGATCTGTATGGCTTCGTAATACACGGTGCGTCCCCGTACGCCGATACGCCGCTCGTACAGGTGGAGCAGGCGAGAATTGGCGTGCGCGTAATTTCGTTGCTGAGGAGGAGATGGTATTTCAGCGAGCTTGCGGTGCATCACGGGGTACTGCAGATTCGCGTAGATGCCAACGGCAACAACAACCTTCCAACACTCCAGCAGGGCGGCAGCCGGAACTCCGGAGTGCAATCGTTCTTCGACCTTGCCATCCGCCGCGTGGTGCTGGATGAAGGCGAGTTCGATTACAACGACCGGAGGATCGCACTTGACGCAGATCTGCGCGAGGTGGCGCTGAACGCGGCATACGATCCCTCGCGGAAGCTTTACGCCGGACAAGTTGCGTATTCGGATGGTCGCTTCAAGGGAAATGGTTATGAGCCAATTGCGCACGCCTTGACCGCTGACTTTGAGATGACTTCGCTGCATATAAATATACGAAAGGCAGAGCTGCACAGTGGAGCATCGGCGGTAGCATTTACCGGGACATTTGACGATTTCGACAATCCGCGCGTGGCGACCGTATTTCACGCATCGGTGGACGCGAGCGCGTTGCGACGATTGCTGAACATCCCGCAACTGCCAATGGGCATGGCTGAGTTGGACGGGCACGCCGAGTACGCATTCAGGCCCAACCAGCCCGCGCTGAACGCGATCACCGTGAATGGCACGCTGCGCAGCGACCGCTTGGAACTCCTCGTGCCAAGCGTCCAAACGCGTACAGTACGTGCCGAGTTGGGTGCTGTTCGAGCAGTGTACGCGTTGGTGAACGGTGACGCAGAGGTGCGCTCACTGAGCGCTTCCCTGCTGTCCGGGAGAGTAGACGCGCAGGCGACGGTGCGGGATTTGGCGGGCGAGCAGGTGGGCGCGGCGCAGGTGAAGCTCTATGGAATTTCTCTGGGAGCGCTGAAAGATTTGTTTGGCACGAGTGCGGAAGACGACCTCACCATCGGAGGAACCGTGCAAGCCGCAGGCAGCGCGTCGTGGAAACGTTCGCTGCGCAACCTGCAGGTAAAGGCCGATGCATCGGTCAATGCAGCAGTGGGCTCTAAGCAGTCGTCTGAAGGGTTTCCGGTTACGGGTGAGCTTCACGGCAGCTTCCAAAACAGCGATCAGACGCTTACGCTGACACAGAGCTATTTCCGGACTTCGCAAAGCATACTTACGCTCGATGGAAGCATGGGCCAGCGCTCGCAGATCAACCTCGCGCTCAACGCTGGAGACCTGCACGAGATGGAAACCATCGCTCGCATCTTCCTCTCACCGGCGCGCCCGCTCGGTCTCTATGGAAGCGCCACGTTCACCGGAGTGCTCGCCGGACCTACTTCCGAACCGCGACTGACCGGCGAGCTGAGCAGTACTAACCTGCGGCTGCGCGCTACGGATTGGAGGCTGCTGCGGGCGCATCTGGATATGAGCCCCAGCGGCCTGGAGATAAAGGGCGGACAGCTTGAACCTGCATCTCCCAAAGGTGCGGTGCAGGGAAACATTGCCCTCAGCGGCCGCGCCGAATTGAAGCACTGGAATTTCACGACCGCCAGCAGATTTCAACTGACGCTAAACGCGCGACGGCTGGATGCCGCACAACTGGAGCGACTGGCAGGTGCGCCCACTAGGGTCAGTGGTACGGTCAACGCCGAACTGCAGGCGCACGGGACAGAGATGAACCCAATTGGCCAGGGAGAAATCGAACTGGTGCACGCCTCGGTGGACGGTGAACCGATTCAATCCGCACACGTGCAGTTTAATGGCGACGGGAACGCAGCTCACGCCAACCTCAACATCACGATGCCCGCGGGGGTCACGACCGGCTCTCTCACCTACTATCCCAGGCAACGAGGGTACGAGGCGCGGCTGGAGACGCACAACTTCAACCTCAACCAATTGCAGGTCTTGAAGTCGCGCAATCTCTCCATCGCAGGGGTGATGAATCTGGTTGCCAACGGGCGCGGCACGCTGGATGACCCGCAACTCACGGCCAGTATCGATATTCCGCAACTACAAGCCAAGGGGCAGACCATAGACCATATTGCGCTACAGGCCAACGTCGCACACCATGTGGCCAACATTTCGCTCGACACCCGCGCGGTGAATGCAAATATCCATGGGCGGGCCACGGTGCAGCTCACCGGCGATTACCTGGCAGACGCGGTGTTGGACACACAACCGATTCCGCTGCAACCGCTGGTGGTCACATACGCGCCAGACATGGCGTCCCACCTCTCCGGACAGACCGAATTGCACGCGACCCTGAAGGGGCCGCTGAAGCACAGGGAACGCATCGAAGCACACGTGGTGATTCCTACGCTGGACATGCATTACGACCAGTCGATTGATCTTGCGGCGGCAGGACCGATCCACGCGGATTATGCAAATGGGGTACTGGAACTGGCGCGCTCTGGGCTGAAGGGTACAGGAACCGATCTGCAGTTCCAGGGGTCGATCCCGCTGCTGGATCGCAGTAAGCCGGTGTCACTGTTGCTGCTGGGGTCGGTGGATCTACGGATCGCGCAACTGTTCGATCCGGACGTAACGAGTTCCGGGCAACTGCAGTTCAACATCAATACGTATGGAGTGCGGAGCGATCCGAACGTGCGCGGCGACGTGCGGATCGTCAATGCTAGCTTCTCCATGATCGATCTGCCGGTTGGACTCTCGAATGGAAACGGCACGCTCGCACTGACTGGAGATCGCCTGAACATCACCAATTTTGAAGGAACCGTGGGCGGCGGCAAAATCACGGCACGCGGCGGCGTGGTCTATCATCCGTCGCTGCAGTTTGACCTCGCGTTGAGCGGCCAAGGGATTCGTATGCTCTATCCAGACGCAGTGCGCCAGGAGTTGAGCGGAAATCTCACGCTGACCGGCACGCCCGAGCAGGCAACGTTGCGCGGTCAGGTGAATGTGGATCAATTGTCATTCACTCCGGACTTCGATCTGTCGAGCATTACCTCGTTTGAAAGCGGGGGTGCGGAGGAGCCGCCATCGCGTGGCTTTTTAAGCAATCTACAGTTGAACGTCGCCGTGCGTTCAACCCAAAATGTGAATGCGGCGAGCCGGACGATAAGCGTGAACGGCAGCGCCAACCTGCGCTTGACCGGAACGGCGGCGCAGCCCGTAGTGCTGGGGCGGATCAATCTGACCGGAGGCGATCTGATCTTCCAGGGAAACCGTTATATATTGCAGAGCGGAGTGATCGACTTTGTGAATCCCTCGCGAACCGAGCCGAACATCAACGCCTCAATCACAACAACGATTCTGCAATACAACATCGGGCTGCGATTTGAGGGGCGCCTGGACCGCCTGCGCACCTCCTACTCATCAACCCCGGCACTGCCTCCTGCCGACATCATCAACCTGATTGCCTTCGGCAAGACGCAGGAAGCCGCAAACGCCACGGCCACCACGGCGAACCAGACGGCGGAGCAAAGCATCGCCTCTGCCGTGAGCGGCCAAGTGACCAGCCGGGTTCAGAACTTCGTCGGTCTTTCCCAATTATCCGTGGACCCGACGCTAGGCGCCGGCCAGCAGAACGCCGGAGCTATTATCACCGTGCAAAAAAGGGTGACCAGCAAGATTTTCGTCACGTTCCAGACCGACGTGACCAGTACGCAGCAGGACGTGGTCCAGCTTGAGTACCAGGCCACGCCACAGGTTTCCCTAAGTGGAACGCGGGATCAGAACGGTGGGTTCGGATTCGATACGAGAATTACGCGGGAATGGTAGAAATTGCTACCTTTTCGCTCCCTTGGAACTCTCCACGTCCACCTCCTCTGCTTTCGCTTATGCCTCCTATCAAAACTTTTAATGCCTCGAAATTTGTTTTGATTTGTTCCAGAGAGCCGTCTGCCATTACCCTATATGTGATCGCAATTCACAGCCTCGCCCCACCCCCTTTCGAGGAGATTCATGCCGAACGAACTACGCAACTTTTTGACGCTTACCTACGATGAACTCGAAGAACTCAATTTGAAGGCTAAGGAACAGCGGAAGAACCGCGTTGCCGCTCACAAGATTCAGGAAGAACGCCTGAAGTACCTTACCGACGAAAAGTGCATCAAGGCCGTAACCGTGCTGTTCAGCGACCTCGAAGGCCGCCTGCACATGCTTGACTACGACAAGAAGTTTCTGGTGAGCAGCTATGACAACCTCACCTTCGACGGCTCGTCGATTCGCGGATTCACGGCACAGCATGAGAGCGATCTGCGGCTCGGTATTGACTGGTCGGCGTTCTACTGGGTGCCGTCCGACGTATTCGGCTCCGGCAAGGTGATGGTCTTCGGCGAAGTCATCGACAAGCATGGCAAACCGTACACCGGCGACATTCGTGGCGTGCTGAAGAGCTATGCCGACGAACAGTTCAAGACCAACGGCTACACCCTCAACGCCGCCAACGAGATTGAAGGTTTCCTGTTCAATGGTAAGGAAGCCGAGCAGCGCTACCCGGAGACTCAGAAGTTCGAATATGTGGACGGTGGCGGATACTATCACTCCCTGCCAGGCGATCCGCTGCGAACCTTCATCGACACGGCCGCGGAAGTGCAGCGCGCCATGGGCTTCCAGAACGAGAAGGATCACCCCGAGGTTGCGCCTTCGCAGTTTGAAATCAACTACAACTACGGCGATGTAGTGGCCGCCTCTGACCAGATCCAGCTCTATAAGCTGATCTGCCGCCAAGTTGCCAACAACATGGGATACACCGCAAGCTTCCTGCCCAAGCCGGTAGTCGGCGTGAACGGCAGTGGCATGCACACCAACGTTTCGGTAAGCAAGGGCGGTAAGAATCTGTTCTGGGATCCCAAAGGCCTGGAAAAGATTAGCCCCTTCGCATGGGACTTTGTGGACCGCATCCTGTCCGCTGGCAACGACATCTGCCTGCTGCTCAACTCCAGCGTCAATGCCTATCGCAGACTGGATCCGCACTTCGAAGCGCCGAACCAGCTCAATGCTTCGGCGATCAATCGCGGCGCAATGGTCCGGGTTCCGATCGGTAACGAACGTAGCGCGCGCGTCGAAGTTCGCGCCGTAGCGCCGGATGCAAATCCGTACCTGGTCATGCTCTCGGTCTTCAAGACCGGCATCGACGGCGAGATTGCGAAGATTGAAAATCTCCGTCAGGCTCACCGCTATTTGCCCGATAACATCTACTCGGCGCTGGATCTCTTCCGCGACTCTGAGTGGATCAACAAGTTGCTTGGCGCAGACGTGAAAGAGCGCTACGCGGAGTTGAAGCAGAACTCCGCCGATCGCTGCCCACGGCTGTTGGGAACCGTGGTAAAGACCGCCGAAATTCAGTTCCACCACGCGGTTTACAACCAGTACCTGTGGAACCAGTTCTAGATTGTTTGTTCCAGACGGAAAGGCCCTGGCTTTGCGGTCAGGGCCTTTTCTTTGCGGATAAAACTCAGCAATACGCATCGAGTCAGCCGTGCATCACAAGTTCCCTTCGGAAAACTCTTTCTCTTCGAGACCCAGATAGCTTGCCATGACAACTTCGCACTCCTCATGGCAGCGAAGGCAGAGCTGATTGCCGCAGGGCAATCCGTCTCGCTTACTCGGCATAGGCTGCGCCGCCGATACATCTTCTTGCGTCTCTCGATCCTTGTCTTCGCGAATATCCATACCTGGAAATTAAGCATCCGCGCGAGACGCGTCTAGGACGAACGTCACAAACATCCCGGAACGCCTTCATGCGCCTCCGCTAGAATGATCATCCGGTGGAATGATAACCCCCTCGCACTCCTTGGAAAATTGCTGTTCGCGGAGCGGCGTCTGCGGCTTGGGAGCACCACGGTATGCGTAGATGACAGCCAGCAGGGGCGGAGCCAGCAGCACTCCCCAGAACGGGAAGACGACGCCGAGCACGAGTGGAGCCAGTAGCGATGCCCAGAACGGCACGCGATTTTGACGGTGCATCAGAAAGGGTTGAAGCAGGAGACCATCCACCGTGGCAATCACCGCATAGGCTCCCAGGAACCAGAGCCAGCGCTCCAGTGTCGCGCCGCTAAACAGCAAGGCCATCGCAGGTCCCAGGAGCGTGAGTAAGGGGCCAAAGTGTGGAATAAGTTGCAAGGCTCCCGCCAGCATAGCCCAGAACGGAGCCCATGGCACCTTAAGCCAGATCAGTGCCGCCAGCCAGAGAGCACTGACCATTAGTGAGTCATAGCACTGGGCGATCAGCCAACGGCGCAACGCTCCTAAAGTAAGGTTCGCGTGATACTGAAACTGCATATTACTTCGCTCTATCCCTCTCAAAGCAATGCTACACTGTGTTTAACCCTGTGGATTAGAGAGCGTGAAATGAAGTTTGGCGTCATCATATTCCCCGGCAGCAATTGCGACCACGATGCCTATTGGGCGTTCAAGGAAGTCTGCGGACAGCCCGCGACGCTGCTCTGGCATGACTCGCACGATCTGGAGAACTCCGACGTCATCATCGTACCTGGCGGCTTTGCTTACGGCGATTACCTGCGCACCGGAGCGATCGCTCGATTTTCTCCCATCATGCAATCGGTAAAGCGCTTTGCCGACTCCGGCGGATTGGTCATGGGCATCTGCAATGGTTTTCAGATTCTGTGTGAGGCGCACCTGCTGCCCGGCGTTCTGCTCCGCAACAAGAATCTGAAGTATATCTGCAAGCCGGTTCACCTGCGGGTTGAGAATACCAAGACTCCGTTCACCCAGGCATTGACGCAAGGAGAGGTGTTGGAGATTCCCATCGGGCATGGCGACGGCAACTATTTCTGCGACGAGCCCACGCTGCAGCAATTGCAGCAGCGCGAGCAGGTGATCTTTCGTTATGCCACCCCGCAAGGCGAGATTACCGATGAGGCCAATCCCAACGGCTCTCTGGATAACATCGCCGGCATCTGCAACGAGGGGCGCAACGTACTGGGGATGATGCCACATCCGGAGCGCGCCAGCGAAGACGTACTCGGCATGATGGATGGGCTCAAACTGCTACGCTCGTTGGTGGAGAGCGCAGCGTTGCTGCAGTAGACCGGAATCGCGGAAGGTGCATCCGGCAAAGCCGCCGGGCGTTTTTCCCGGCGGCGATAATGACGGACACGCCAATCCTGAAAGTGCTCTACCGGCGATGAAATCACGTGGTTCACAATCCGGACAGTCAGCCAAGCGCATCACCGAGGCGGAGCTTCGCCAACGCGATGGCGAATTGCTCCATATTCTCGATAACTGGCTGGAACGGGCTAATCAGCGCGGAGGCGAACACATAGCGTGCCGCTCAGGCTGCGCCCAATGTTGCATCGGAGCTTTCGCCATCGACCGCTTGGATGCAGTGCGTCTGCAGCAGGGGATCAACGATCTGGCGGACCATGACCTGGAGCGTGCCCAGCGCATCCTGCAGCGCGCGGCGGAGTCGCTGGAGCGAACCGTGGACTTCTTCCCCGGCGACCCGGAGACCGGAATCCTCGATGAGTCCCCCGAAGCGGAGGAAATATTTGAGGAGTTCGCGAATGACGAGCCCTGCCCTGCCCTCGATCCCGAGACCCTGACCTGCGATCTTTACGCGCATCGCCCTATGACGTGCCGCGTCTACGGACCTCCGGTTCGTACCGAAGGCGGACTGGGCGTATGCGAACTTTGCTTTACCAAGGCCACTCCGGAAGAGATTGCCGCAGCGGAGGTTCCGCTGGACGGGGAAGAGATCGAGTCCGTCCTCAATCATGAGTTGGAACAGGCCACGGCAGGCGGCAAAACCACCGTCGCTTTTGCGCTATTCGGCGCATAGCATTTCACTCTGCAATCTCAGCGGCGGCAACCCTCATTTCTGGAACGCTTCCTTGTTCACCACGTACGGCATCTTGCTGTAGTCGCTGCCTTCCAGCATATCGATCAACCCCTGCACACAACGGCCGGCCATCCCCACATTGGGATCTGCAGAGAGTCGGGTCGCAGTAGTGCCGCTGGCAAAATGGTGGAATATGCGGCAGCGATCCTCGATCTTCGGATCGCGCAGCGGTGAGTCTTCCGGAAGTGGCTCGCGCTCGAAAACATCAATTGCCGCCCCAGCAATCCAACCTTCGCGCAGTGCCTTCGCCAAGGCGTTCTCGTCGACCACCGGACCGCGCGAAGTGTTCACCAGATAGGCGCTCTTCTTCATTTTCTGCAGAGTATGCTCGTTGATGAGGTGCCAGGTTGGAACCCTCGCCTCACCCTCGCGCAGTAGCGGCACGTGCAGACTGACGTAGTCCGCATCGTGCAGGCACTCGTCAAATTCGGCGTAGCGTATCCAGTTTTTCCGCCGCGAAATACCGAGTTCGTGCCTCAAGTCCATCACCTTCTGCACTGAGGTAGCAAACTTCTCATTACGGTACTCAGTGTCATAGCAAATCACGTTCATCTCAAAGCCGGAGCACTTGGAGATCAGGGCCTGGCCGATACGTCCGGTTCCGATGACGGCGATCGTTTTGCCTGTGACCTCTTCTCCGAGAAAAGGCAGGAAAGGGTGCCAGAACTCCCAACGATTCTCACGCACCAATCGTTCGCTGGACCACAACTTGCGCGAAACATCCATGAGAATTGCAAAGGCGAACTCCGCGGTGGCGTCGGTAAGAACATCGGCGGTGTTGCTGAATGGAATCTTATAGCGGTCGGCGTCGGCGCGGCTGATGTTATCAAATCCCACGGCGAATTGCGCAATGCCCTTCAGCGTTCCTTTCCCCGCCTCGAAAACCTTAGCATCGATCTTGTCACGCAGAGTAGTGATCAAGCCGTCAATGCCGCCGCGAACTTTCTCTAACAAAAGCTCTGGCGACGGCGCCTCGGGACCCGGGTATACTTCAACGTCGTACCCGCGCTTGCGCAGTAGCTCAATGCTGGGACCAATGTCACAGCTTGCGAACACTCGGAACTTCTTGTATTCCACGCTGCCCTTCCCTTTCTTCGTATCCGGCCCCGAACACGAAATCCCGCTGTGAATTCTCCTTCGCTACAACTTCTTACGCGACGATCTTCGCGATGTTCTTCGCAACCCAGCCTTCGACCCGGTCCAGTGCTTTGCCAATATTCTCCAATGAATTGGCAATCGAAAAGCGCAAATAACCCTCACCGTACGCTCCGAATGCGGTGCCTGACAGGACAGCGACGCCGGTCTCTTCCAGTAGTGCGTCCGCCAGCGGTTTAGACTTCCATCCTGTACCGGTAATGTTCGGGAACATATAAAAAGCGCCCTTCGGCAAGCAGCAGCGAAAGCCCTTGATCCCCTTAATGCGCGCGGCGAAATAATCACGACGCCTCCGGAATTCGGCGGTCATCGCGTCCACGGAGGCCTGCGGCCCACGAATCGCTTCGATCCCGGCCTTCTGGGTGAAGCTCGCGGTGCAGGAGTTTGAGTTCGTCATCAGCCTGGCGAACTGTTGCGCGAGGTCGGCGCGCATCACGCCGTATCCCATGCGCCATCCGGTCATCGCGTAGGTCTTGCTGAAGCCATCCAGCAGAATCACCCGGTCGCGCAGATCGTCATAGCTGAACAACGAATGATGATCTCCTTCGAAGATAAGGCGCGAATAAATCTCATCGCTCAGCACCATAACATCGTGCTCGGTAACGATGGCCGCGATCTCCGCGACATCGCTCTGCGTCAGCACCCCGCCGGTAGGATTCTGCGGCGAGTTGAGAATGATTAGTTTGGTGTGCTCGTTGATCAGGCTTTTCAACTCCTTGGTATCGAGCCGGAATTCCATCTCCTCCCGAAGCCGGATGGGAACTGCCTTGGCGCCGAGAAACTCGATCATCGACTCATAAATTGGAAATCCAGGATTCGGATAGATGACCTCGTCGCCTTTTTCGACTAACGCCAGCAAGGTAAAAAAAATGATCGGCTTACCTCCCGGAACCACGACAACCTCGTCCGGAGACACCCTGGTGTGACGAGTTGCGCCGACCTCGTCGGCAATTGCTTTGCGCAGCTCTGGAAGACCGGCACTGGGACCGTAGTGGGTGAAGCCCTTGTGCAAAGCGTCCACCGCCGCCTCCACAATGTTCGCCGGTGTGTCAAAATCAGGCTCGCCGATCTCGAGGTGCACGATATCCTTGCCCTTGGCTTCCAAAGCGCGCGCCTTGGCCAGGACCTCGAACGCAGTCTCCGTACCGAGGCGGAACATACGTTGGGCTAACCGCAATTCACTATGGATTGCTTTGCTCACAGGAACCTCCTCTCCCACCTAAAACGCCGTTCGAGAATGCCACAATGCCCTGCGGTTTCCATTCAAACCGGCTATCTTACCCCGCCCTCTGCGAATGCACCACCCCCACCGACAAAAAAAGCCTGCCCCAAGGGCAGGCCGACTTCCGAACTCCATTTATTATCCGTGAATTTCACTTTGTTCCCCCGTCTCGCTGCGTATGACCTTGGCTACGCGATAGGGCCGGCCGGAGTGGGGTTCGTGGAAGTGGCGTACCTGCAACTCGCCGAGCAAGCCAAGCGCCAGCATCTGTACTCCGGAAACGATCATAACTGCTCCAAATACAAGCAAAGGACCGTGAACGTCCATCACATTGAGGTGACGTACGACCTTCTCGAAGATCATCCATAGTGCGACCAACGAACCCACTCCAATCCCGCTCATGCCAATGCCGCCGAAGAAATGCAGCGGGCGCATCATGTACTTAAGCAGGAATCGAATCGTGATCAGATCAAAAAAGACGCGAATCGTACGCGAAATTCCATAGTGCGACGTGCCACCCTCGCGATCGATGTTGACGATGGGCACCTCGCAGATCCTGGCTCCGTACCAGGAAGCCAGCGCCGGGATGAAGCGGTGCAACCCCTCGCCGTAGAGCGGAATGTCTTCAATCAGTTCGCGCGTGTAAGCCTTGTAGGTGGTGCCAAAATCGTGCAGTTCCACGCCGCTCAATTTGGACATTGCCCAATTGGCGCAGCGCGACGGAATCCGTCGCAACCAGAGATTGTCAATGCGCTTTTCACGCCACCCGCTGACGATGTCGTAACCTTCATTCAGCTTGTCCACAAACTTCGGAATCTCGCCGGGATCGTGCTGCAGATCGCCATCCATGGCGATAATAAACTCACCCTGAGCATGATCAAAGCCAGCGGCCAAAGCAGAGGTCTGTCCGAAGTTGCGGCGCAACTTGACCACCACCACCCGTCTATCCACGGCCGCAATCTGCGCCAGCAAAGAGAACGTGGAGTCGCGAGAGCCATCGTCCACAAAAATCATTTCGAATGCTTCGCCCACCTGCTCCATTACCGCCTTCAGACGGTCGTAGAGTTCGGTTACACTCTCCTGCTCATTGTGAAAGGGAACAACGATCGAATACTTAGTCACCCCGATATTATAACCCACTGACCACAATCCGCAGAGCACCGCCCATCCGCCATGCTGACGCCTACTTAGATTAGGCCCATTGCCTGCGCACAGGTGTTGCAGAGATTTTGGCGATCGCTAATCGCCGACCACATTCCTGGATGTATTTTGCAGATGCAAAGATCAGAGATGGTAGCCCCGGGCAGATTCGAACTGCCGACCTCCGGTTTAGGAAACCGCTGCTCTATCCATCTGAGCTACGGGGCCAGGTTCTACAACATCTGGATTATAGCGGCTCACATGAAACTTGACCTAGTCCCGCACAGTCGGAAATTAAATGAAACCAAGTTGGATTGTACACCGCAGCCTGATCGATCTTTCATCCTTTTGATAGCTGCGACTTCCTTTTCCCTTCAATCTCGTAAATGAAAGATCGCGCATGGCTCTAGGGTAAATACCGCTAGCTTCTAGCGTTAGGCAAAAAAGCGCGGACCGTAAGGTCCGCGCCCGTGTAGCATTTCACTTTTGGAAAGCCACTATCTTGTTAGGTTTAGGTTATGCCTTGGCGGCTTTGGCAGCCGTTCCCATGGCAGCCGCGAAGATGCCCATTACCTGCTGCAGGTTGGCAAGACGCGGGTTGGTGAACTGGCAAGCATCCTTCTTTGCGTTGGTCGCCATGACTTCGAAATCGGCTTCCTTCACGCCCAGCTCAGACAGGCCAGAGGGGATGCCCACATCCTTCGACAGCTTGCGGATCGCAGCGATGGCCACGTCAGCA
>Ga0181528_10000141_pt1 | contig 67004 bp, 56 predicted proteins | sample PEATcosm2014_Bin_47_FD_119742 | JGI IMG/M metagenome (GOLD analysis project Ga0181528, IMG submission 119742) | Peatland microbial communities from MTU Mesocosm Facility, Houghton, MI, USA - PEATcosm2014_Bin10_10_metaG | ecosystem: Environmental > Terrestrial > Soil > Wetlands > Peat | place...
ACCGCAGCCGACATCCAGAAGCCGGTCTCCTGGCCGGAGTCTCAATTTCCTGCAGATATAGTCCAGCTTGGATTCCTGCGCGGTGTCGAGGCTGTCTTTCAGCGAACGGAAGTATGCACAGGAATATGACATGGAGCGGTCAAGCCAAAGCGAATAAAAGTCATTCGATACGTCGTAGTGAAAAGCAATAGCGTGCCGGTCGCGCTCCTTAGAATGCAGGCTCCCCGTGAGGCTGTTTTCTTTCGGACGATGAACGGGAAACTCAGTTTCAGGAAGTGCCGCGATCAAACTGCCGAGCTTCAGTTTTTCAACCAGCGAGTAGTTGCGATTGAGTAGAAAGTCTCCTAGAGCGAACATGCCCTCAATGTCGCCCTCGATATCGAAGTCGTCATAAATGAATGCCTCTCCCAAGGTCAGTTCACTCGGCGACAGAAACATGCCTCGCAGCGCGCCCGGATGATTAAGAATTAGCGTAAAGCGCGGGGAATCGACATTGCCCCAAATAGTTCCGTCCCACAAACGTACCGCAAAGTCCTTTTTATGATAGCCAGCCGTGAGCAATTCCAGGAATTCGATACTAATACCAATCTCACGGTCAGTTGAAAGAAGACTAGTATAAGCGTGCATTGCTTTTATCCCTCTTATCCAGAGACTGGCAATTCAGAGGGTATCTGTCAAGGTCATTCAGGCCGCTGCGATGTGATGAAACGATCATTCAGAATTTATGCGGACGATGTGGGCACATCGTCCGCAACGTTTTGTTAGGTCCCTACTTGATGGGCGCAATATAGGGGATCGTCTGGGCGAAGTACCAGCAAAGGAAGAAGACGATCGGGACGTGAACGATCATCTGAAGTACTCCATAGCCGACCAGGTCACGTGCTTTGAGACGTAGCAGGCCGAGTAGCGGGAGCATCCAGAACGGGTTGACAAGATTGGGAAGAGCCTCGGAGGCGTTGTAGATCTGCACTACCCAGCCGAGATGGACGTGCAGAGTATTAGCCGCTTGCAAGACATAGGGCGCTTCGATCACCCACTTGCTTCCACCGGACGGCACGAAGACTCCGATCACCGCCGAGTAAAGCGCGACCAACAGAGGATACGATCCCTGGGTTGTGACGCGAGAAAATAGATTGGCCATCCATGCGGAGATACCGGTGCCAACGATCATGCCGAAGATAACGGCATAGAACGGGAACTGGATGAGCACGCCACCAGTCGCAGGGATACACTCCGCAACCGCTTTGACAAAGCTCTTTGGACGCCAGTGGAGAAGCAATCCCGCCGTGATGAAGATTAAGTTGTAGTTGTTGAGATCGAGGGCAGCGAGCACTCCGGTCGGGGACTGCTTGAAGAACGTTGCCAGGTACCAGCAGAGCAGACCAGCAACCAGAATGCTGAGCAGCGGACTGTATTCGAGCCACTCACCCGGACGAGTACGAGGCGGCAGCTTGTTCTCGGAGGACTCATAGACAATGCCATAATCCGCAGCGGTTCTAGCTTTTTCCGCCGGTGGAGCGGAGGCATAAGCTATCGCCGTGGAGACAACCATCAGGATAAGAGCAGTCGCAAGCCCCTGCCACAGGAAGAGGGTTTGCCGGAGCGGAATCACACCCGCAATCTGGAACAGGCCCGCGGGGATGGCCGTTTTGGTAGCCATCATCATCGCGGCGGAGGAAGAGAGTCCGAGCGCCCAGACCGCGCCCAGACCAAGGTATCCCGCGGCACCGGCGGCACGAATGTCCATGCCCTTGATACGCTTGGCGAGTTCGCGAACCAGCAACCCACTGAAGATCAGGCTGAGCCCCCATGAGATAAGCGAGGTCAACATGGAAAGGAAGGCAATCACCGCGATTGCAGTGCGGGGATTCTTGGGAAACTGAGCGATCCAGGCAATAAAGCGGTTGACAATAGGCGCCGTGGCAACCACGTAACCGCCAACGATAATCATCACCATTTGCATGGTGAAAGGCACTAGCAGCCAGAAGGCTTTGCCACCTTGAAAGGCAAGGTCGCTCGCTTTTTGTCCAATGCAGAGGCCAAAAATGAATACCAGCACGACACCTGCGAGCGCAAATACGAGGGGATCGGGAAACCAACGTTCGCTCCAGGTGGAAAGCGCGAGGCCAAAGCGGACAAGCGGGCCGTCGGCAACGCTATTGGCGGGGACGGACTTCTTTGCAGTTTGGGGAACTTCGATTTTTGCCATACGCTTCGTTCTCCAGTTTTGCTCGACACAAAGGCGTGAGATGTTCGATATGTATTTTCCGTATGTCCACCCATCAACTTGTAAGTTAGGGAGAGCGGCCCCTCGCGGGACGCGCTCTCCGAAGCAGACAGCCTTGATTCAGGCCCTTTCGACAGCCATTGCAACGCCCATGCCGCCGCCAATGCAGAGCGCAGCCAGTCCTCTCCTGACATCACGGCGCTGCATTTCATAAAGCAGCGTGACGAGGATGCGGGCACCGGAAGCACCAATAGGATGCCCGATGGCAATGGCCCCGCCATTCACGTTCACCTTCGCAACATCCCAGCCCATCTCGTTGTGTACCGCACAGGACTGTGCCGCAAACGCTTCATTGATTTCCAGCAGATCGAGATCTTCGATCTTCCAGCCTGCGCGCTGGAGGCATTTGTGCGAGGCCGGAGCTGGGCCCATACCCATGATTTTGGGGTCTATTCCCGCAGCGGCATAAGCAACAATGCGCGCCATTGGTTTGAGGCCGAGTTCGGCAGCGCGAGCGGCCGACATGACGACCACGGCAGCACCACCATCGTTCAGGCCGCTGGAATTACCGGCAGTCACCGTACCGGCCTTGTCGAAAGCAGGCTTGAGTCCAGAGATAGCCTCGAGAGTCACTCCGTAACGAATGAATTCGTCGGCATCAAAGATTACCGGCGGCCCCTTGCGCTGCGGAACGGGCACAGGGACAATCTCATCCTTGAACCTACCCGCTTTCTGTGCGGCTTCGGCTTTGTTCTGCGAGGCAACGGCAAAAATATCCTGCTGCTCTCGGGAGACATTAAACTGCTTTGCGATGTTCTCGGCGGTGATTCCCATGTGGCACTGGTTGTAAACATCCCAGAGACCGTCAACGATCATACTGTCCACGAGCTTGGCATCACCCATACGGAAACCGTCGCGCGAGCCATGCAGTAGGTGGGGCGTGGCGCTCATGTTCTCCTGTCCGCCGGCCACCACAATGTCAACGTCACCGGCGATGATTCCATTGGCTGCGGTCATCACGGCCTGGAGACCTGAGCCGCAGACCCGATTCAGCGTCATGGCCGGAACCGAAATTGGCAAACCGGCTTTGAGCGACGCCTGGCGTGCGGGATTCTGGCCGAGGCCCGCCGCGAGCACGTTTCCCATGAGAACTTCGCTTACCAAGGCGGGGTCAACATTGGCGCGCTGGAGAGCACAGGCGATGGCAAAGGCACCGATCTCCGGTGCCGGGATGCTAGCCAGCGAACCGTTAAACTTACCGACGGCCGTGCGGGCCGCGGAAACGATTACGACGTCCGTCATTTCTCTACCCTCAAGATCTTCTTTAGCTATTCGTTATATAACTAAGAAAAATATGGATCCATAGTTATGACCCTACTGCGACTGCTACGGATTCCGAGATGGGCATGACGCCAATATTCGCCGGGATAATGAGCGTAGCCTCGGTGGCGGCCACAACCTGCTCCACGGTGACGCCGGGTGCCAGCTCCTTGAGCACCAATCCCGCTTCGGTCGGCTCGAGGACGGCCAACTCGGTGACGACGAGATCCACGCGCCGAACCGACGTGAGCGGAAGAGTGCAGCGCTTGATGATCTTCGACTTGCCCTTGGCGGTGTGGGTCATGGCAACAATGACTCTTTTTGCGCCGCTGACCAGATCCATTGCACCGCCCATTCCAGGCACCATCTTGCCGGGAACGGTCCAATTGGCGAGTTGTCCGAGTTCATCTACTTCAAGACCGCCAAGCACGGTTACGTCGAGATGACCGCCGCGAATCAAGCCAAAGGAAACTGCACTGTCAATGCTGGCCGCGCCGGGAATCGCGCCAACGAATCCACCGCCAGCGTCGGTGAGATTGGGATCAACCATTCCTTCTTCAGGAGCAGGCGCCATTCCCACAATTCCGTTCTCCGACTGGAAATAGACATCAAGAGTGGGATCGAGGTAGTTGGCCACGGTGGTCGGCAACCCGATTCCGAGGTTGACCAAGGTACCGCCCTTCATTTCAAGGGCCACGCGTTTTGCAATCAGAACTTTGTCGTCCATGTTAGTTGCACCTCTCGATGATGTAGTCAACGCAGCAGAAGGGCGTGACGACGGCGTCAGGCGGAATGACGCCAACGGGAACGATGTGGTCGGGTTCCACGATGACATGGTCGGCAGACATTGCCATGATTGAGTTGAAATTCCGGGCAGTCAGCGCGTATTCAAGATTGCCGCGATAATCGGCACGATGGGCGGCGATCAGCGCAAACTCGGCACGGAGCGGCAGTTCGAGAAGAAACTGCTTTCCGTTAATATCAATCACCTGTTTGCCAAGTGCGACGGTGGTTCCGACCCCGGTAGAGGTAAGCACTCCACCAAGCCCATATCCGCCGGAGCGGATCTGTTCTATCAGCGTTCCCTGGGGTGTGAGAACAACCTCCAATTCTCCTGAAATGAACTGGCGCTGTGTCTCTGGGTTTGTTCCGATGTGGCTGGCGATCACCTTCTTGACGAGTTTTGCTACGATCAGTTTGCCGATGCCAAATGCCGGACGTCCTGTGTCGTTGCAGATGATGGTGAGGTCTTTCTTGCCTTGCCGGATGAGTTCGTCGATGGTTCGGTGAGGCGATCCAACCCCCATAAAGCCGCCAATCATTAAGATCGCTCCGTCGGGAATCATTTCGACAGCCTTGGCGCAGCTGGTAGCTTTTCTTTGCATAAATACCTCGCAAATCGGGTATGAGACGGTTTGGTGCCAACGGTGCCCGAGGGCACAGATGAAATGAATAAGGCGATTGCTGCACGAGGAGTTTAGACTAAAAACCGGGCGAGCGCCAAGATTGCAAGGCTATCGGCAAAAAATAATTAAGTCGAGGCCCCCAGGGCAAAGACCATCTGGCTCTCGACATCCTGATAGATACGTGTGGACTGCCTACTCCGGGTTACTAAACGCGATGTAGCTCAATTGCCCGCCGCGCTCAATGCTGAATACGACAGGGTCGCCAGGCTTCAATTCCGCCAGCGCTTTACGCAGGGTTTCCACCGATTCGAGAGGGGTGCGATTCAGGAAATGCAGTATGTCGCCGGGTCGAAGATCAAAGAGCGAAGCATTGCCCCCGGCGGTCAATGCAGTGATCAGGATTCCGCCGGAAATGCGGGTTGGCGGAATCAACTGTGCCACGGAATCCGTAATCTGAATCGCGACAACTCCCAACTTCACGATGATGTTGCCAGCCGATTGCGTCGGATCGAGAATGCTCTCGGGATCGCCTGCGCGCTCGGCCACAGGAACATCCACGGTCAGGGCCTCTTCGCGGCGCTCAACTTTGAAACTTGCCACATCGCCGATCTTCTTCTGGAATAGCAATGCCGAGAGCGCTCGCGGATCTTGAATGGACTTGCCATCTACGGCAAGCAGAATGTCTCCTGGGTGCAAGCCTGAGTGGTCGGCGGAGGAATTCGGCACTACATCCTCAAGAATCACGCCGGATGGCCGCGCGAGGCCAAGTCCGTCGGCCAGCGCCGGCGTAATTCCAAGCGCGATAATGCCGATCGATCCGCGGCGCACATGTCCATGCATGCGCAACTGCTCATAGACAAGGCGAATCGTGTTGGAGGGAATCGAGAAGCCCACGCCCTCGCTACCGCCCGATTGCGAAGCAATCAAGGTATTAATGCCGATCACGTCACCATGAATATTGACCAGGGGACCGCCGGAATTGCCTGGGTTGATCGCTGCGTCGGTCTGCAGATAAACCACCGGAGTGGCGCTATTGAGCTGCCGCTGAGTCGAACTGATGACGCCCATGGTCACGGTGTTTTCAAGGCCGAGCGGGCTGCCGAAGGCTAGCGCAAGCTGGCCAACGTGGACCTGGTCGGAGTCGGCGAGCGCGAGCGCCGGCAAGCCAGTGGCTTCCACCTTGATCAGCGCAAGATCGGTCAATGAGTCGCGCCCTACAACCTTGGCAGGAAAGCGTTCGCCAGTTTCAATGCCTCCTGCGGGCTTGTTGCGATGGCGAAATATCAATACCGAAATTGAGGTCGCGTGCTCGACGACGTGAGCGTTGGTGAGGATGTATCCCGACGGATCGACTACAATGCCTGAACCGACGCCCTGCTCTTTTGCGATGTAGTTTGTCCGGTTGGTGCTGGGATCCTGCACCGTGGTCAATCCAATGACCTCTATGGACACAACCGACGGCCCAACCCGTTCGGCAAGCGCCTGCAGATCGTCATCAAGCGCATAAAGGCCGTGCTTCACAGGAGCAGGAGCGGTCTTCGCCATCGGTGCGGGAACCTGCGCGGCTGCAAACAGCACACCCAGAATTACGACACCGAAAACCTGAAGTAGAGCAGCCGCACTACGACGCATGGCGAACCTCTTTCCGAACCACGATGATTTCCGCAATGCTCTGATTATCGCCCATACTCTGCCGTCGGTCAGATATTTCCGTACGCGCACTGCCGTCAATCCGCAGAAATGGACGACTACAAACCATCTCCTCTGACACGCCAATTTTAGTCGAGGCGTTCGAGTTGGGCCGAAGTCTGGAGTTTGCGATCCAGATGGCGGTCGATGATCTGCATCAGAAACTTGCGGAGATCGGCGAGACGGGAGTTGGGGCAAGGTTCATCCGCGAAGCGGTCCACGGGATTGCGGAACATTCGGGCGGCTAGCGAGCGCGATTCTGCAGACATCTCTGAGCTAGCGGTGCGGCGGTGGAGCTGGCAGACCAAGCCATCCCGCAGCGCGTGAAAAAACGCAGGCTGCCCCGCGAGCGGAGCGCCACATTCGATGCACTCATCAAGCGGCGGAAGAAAGCCAAGGAGCCGGATCATCCAGAGATCGAAATAGGTAATGGGCATCCAGATGGCACCGCTTTCGAGGTTCTGCAAAACAGCCCAGGCGAGGCGGAAGACGGTATCGTTCGCTTCGCGGTCGGGGATGAGTTCGTCGAGCATTTCCGCGACGTGGGCAAGAGCGACGCAGCGGGCGTAATCCACCGCAGCGGCGAGCGGGGACAAGAGCACGTCACAGGAGTCGAGGTTTGCGAGTTCGCTGCCAGGGCGGTCCCTCCAGAACGCACGCACGCAGGTTGCAGGTTCGAGGGCCCCGCCGAAGCGCTTCTGCGAACGCTTGGCAGACTTGGCGACGCTCTTCACCTTGCCTTCGGCACGGGTGAAAAGCGTTACCAGCAAGTCGGCCTCACGCAGAGGATACGTGCGCAGGATGATCGCCTCGGATTCTTTCAATGGCATGGAGGATTGTTATAACAGGTTTCGGAGTTTCAATGTTCCAAGGATTCAAAGTTAAAGGCCAAAGTCAAAACCTAAAATCGAAAACAAAAGTCAAAAACCAAAGTCAAAAACCCCGCCCAAGCCGAAAGAAGGCTTGAACGGGGCACCCTTGGGTTTCTTCTATCCTCGAACCTCTTCCACCCCAAAGCTTCTTACGCTACGGTCGGAACGGCTTCGGGTTGAGGCTCGGCGATCTTCTTGGAGAAGCCGCAGATGGTTTCGGCGGTCTCTACTTTCTTCTTGCCTTTGTCTTTCGTCTTCGGCTTTGCCTTGGACTTGGCGGGCGCTTTGCTATTGGGACAGATGAGGAAGGTTCCGTCCTTCGTCACTTTTTCCAACAGGTAGGGGCTGCCGCAGTCTGGACAGGTTTCTGCTACCGGTTTCGTAGCAGCCGTGAAGTCGCACTTAGGATAGTTCGCGCAGCCGTAGAAGAAGTTTCCGCGCCGGGCTTTCTTCTCGACGATTTCTCCGGTCTTGCAGATAGGGCACTTCACGCCAATGAAATTCTGCTTGATGTATTTGCACTCCGGGTAGCCGGAGCAGGAGATGAACTCGCCAAAGCGTCCGTTGCGGAGAAGCAGATTGCGTCCGCAGTCGGGACATTTTTCATCGAGCGGCATGTCAGGCTTCTTCTGCACGGAGTCAAGGCGGCGTGTGGTTTTGCACTCGGGATACCCGGTGCAAGCCATGAAGGTGCCGAAGCGTCCGCGCTTGAGGACCATGGGCTTACCGCAGTTTTCGCAGAACTCCTCTTCGTTGTTGGAGGAGATTTCAGCATCACCGAGGTCGGTGAGGTTGATGGGATTCTCTTTGGTAAAGCTGCAGGAGTTTGGATCCTTCTTGTCAAAGGTCGAGCAGGCGAAGAAGGAGCCATGCTTGCCCCATTTGAGGACCAGCGGCGCACCGCAGCGCTCGCACTTCTGGTCTGTAGGCTTCTCCATGCGCTTAATGTTTTCCATATGCTCGCCGGCGTATTCGAGATCCTCCTCGAACTTACCGTAGAAGTCATGCAGCGCATCCGTCCACTTAATTGATCCGTCCTCGATTTGATCGAGGTCCAATTCCATGCGGGCGGTGAATTCGAAGTCGAAGATATCCTTCAGGTTTGCCACCAATAATTCGGTCACAACGAATCCAATTTCGGTGGGGAAGAATTTTCCGCCCCGGCCCGCAGTCTTCTGCACGTAACCGCGATCGACGATGGTAGTGAGGATGGCTGCATAGGTCGAGGGACGGCCAATCCCGCGTTCTTCCAGTTCCTTGACCAGCGAGGCTTCGTTGAAGCGAGGCGGCGGTTCGGTGAAATGCTGCTCGGGCTTGAGGTGTTCGAGACGCAGTTTCTGACCCTCTTCAAGCGGAGGAAGCTTGTGCTTGAGGGACTCGTCTTCCTCGTCCTTGGCGTCCTTGGCTTCTTCATACACCTTGAGGAAGCCCTCGAATTTGAGGACCGATCCGGTGACGCGGAAGTTGTAGCGGGTCGCGCCGTCGTTCGACGTAGCGTCGATATCGACGGTGGTCTGATCGAATACGGCGGCTGACATCTGACTGGCTACAAAGCGCTGCCAGATTAGCTTGTAAACCTTGAACTCATCTTCCTGCAGGTAGGGATGCACGTCGTCCGGAGTACGGAGGGCGGAGCTGGGGCGAATGGCTTCGTGCGCTTCCTGCGCGTTCTGTTGCTTAGTCTTGTAGACGTTGGGCTGCTCGGGCATGAATGGCTTGCCAAAGTCGCGTTCGATAAGGTCGCGGACTTCGGTAAGCGCGTCGTTGGAGACGCGAGTCGAGTCAGTACGCATGTATGTGATGAGGCCGACGGTGCCCTCGGAGCCGAGTTCCACGCCTTCATAGAGGCGCTGGGCAACCATCATGGCGCGCTTGACCGTCATGCCAAGTTTGCGCGAGGCGTCCTGCTGAAACTTGGAGGTGGTGAAAGGCGGCGTTGGATTGCGGCGGCGCTCTGCTCTCTTAACGGCTGCAACCGCCCAGGCAGCGGCGTCTAGGGCCTGGACAATTCGCTTGGACTCCTCCTCGTTATTGATTTCCAGTTTTTCGCCGTTAACGCCGAGGAAGCGGGCATCGAACGCCGGAGCCTTGGCGGCGTGGAGGCGGGCGTCGAGGGTCCAGTATTCCTTCGCGTCGAACTTCTGTATCTCGCGCTCTCGCTCGACAATGAGGCGGAGAGCTACGGTTTGGACGCGTCCCGCGGAGAGACCTCGGCGGACCTTATCCCAAAGCAGGGGCGAGACCTGGAAGCCGACCAACCGGTCGAGAATACGGCGGGTCTGCTGCGCATCGACGAGGTTCCAATCGATCTCGCGGGGATGGGTAAAAGCCTCCTGCACGGCTTTCTTGGTGATTTCGTTGAATGTGACGCGATAGACGGGCTTCGCCTCTTTTTTGTGGCTGCGACCGCCATCGGCGTTGCTGCCGAGTTCTTCGGCAAGATGCGCGGCGATGGCCTCGCCTTCGCGGTCAGGATCGGGCGCCAGATAGATGGCGTTGGCGCTGCGAGCAAGCTTGCGGAGATGAGCAACGACCTTTTCCTTGCCGGGAATGACCTCGTACTCGGTGGAGAAATCATTCTCAACATCGACACCGAGACCCTTCTTAGGCAGATCCTTAATATGGCCAAGTGAAGCTTCTACGTCGTAACCGGGGCCGAGATACTTTTGAATCGTCTTAGCCTTTGCGGGCGACTCGACGATAACCAAACCTTTAGGCAATGGAACCTCTTCAGAAATGTATGGAAACTGGAACTTAACCTAGCACGAGCGAGGCCCCTTGGCAAAACTTGAGGGCTCCGTAAAGCACCTCGAGCCATCGCACAGTGACCGGTAAACCATTGAAATATTAGAGAGCTAGAACAAATCTCTACTTTTTATGGCACCCACGAGCCAGCAGACCATCCAGAGATGGCAAGAACGCTTCGCTCCCCTCGGTGCCGGCCCATCAAAACACCCGCACATAATTCTTGCCCGGAAGTTGGCGGATCTTGTTGTTCATCTCCAGTTCGAAGAGAGCCGAAAAGATCTCCGGGCTGGTGAGTTCAGACTCGAATTTCTCGATCAGTTCATCAATGTGGATCGATTCATCCGTCTTGATTGCCGAAAAAACCTTCCGCTGTTCGACAGGAAGTTCGGCGGACGGCGACGGATCAAATAATGATGCGGCTTGTGGTGTGGGAGATTCAGCCTGACGACTTTGGAGCTGAATGCGAACTTCGCTGGGGAGCTCCTCGAATACGTCCTCCCAAGTAGCGACGAGCTTGGCCCCCTGCTTGATCAGGGTGTTGGGAGTCCAAGCAAGCTTGTTGGTAACGTTGCCGGGTACGGCAAAGACTTCCCTGCACTGCTCAAGGGCACAGCGGGAGGTAATGCGAGTGCCGCTGTATTCGCCCGCTTCCACCACCAGGACACCTCGCGAAAGGCCGCTGATAATTCGATTACGCAGTGGAAAATTATGCGGATTGGGCGCAGTGCCGAGCGGAAATTCGCTGACCAGCGCGCCTCCGAATTCGAGGATCTGCTCGGAGAGCTTACGATTTTCGCGCGGGTAGATGACATCCACTCCGGTGCCGAAGACGGCGATGGTGCGGGAGTGCGCTTCCACCGCCCCTTTGTGTGCGATGGAATCGATGCCGCGGGCCATGCCGCTGATGATGATGAGTCCACAATTGGCGAGATCGCGGGAGAGACGCTCGGCCATGCCAAGACCATAAGGAGTTGGGTGACGGGTGCCGATGACGGCGATTCCAACATCGCACAAAGCACGTGCGTCGCCGCGAACATACAGCACGAGCGGAGGGTCGTATATCTCCGCAAGGTGCTCAGGGTAGAACTCCGAACCCATGGTTACGAGCGAGACGCCTGTGGATTTAGCAAGCTTTTTCAACTCCTCGTCGGCGAGGCGAAGCGATTCTCCCAGGGCAATGGACTGGGCGCTGGCCGCAGGCAGACCGGTGGCCTCAAGTTCGGTGAGCGAGGCGCGGAAGACATCCTCGACCCGCGGTATGCGCTCGAACAGGCGGTGAACACGGGTGGGCCCAAGCTGCGGAGTAAACGCCAGCGCGAGCATTTCGCGATCGCGCGCGGAAACGGATGCAACGATAGTTTCAGACATAAGGTCGGTGTGCCGAGTGTATCGGAGTATGGCGGCATGAGTCACGGTAAAATGCTCAACCTGGGACGCACCGGACGCGTGTCAATTCAGGAAGCTGTGCGAAACCGAGCGGGCAAGGAGTTTTCATCTCCAGCGACTCTTACTGTAGAATCCCCCAGGAAGCTTCTTTCATGGTGAGTCTATGAAGAAAGTTATTGTCTTTGTCCTGCTGATCGTTTTCGGTGTGGGAACTTCGCTACCGATGCTTGCCCGAGCCAACGCCAACTCCGCGAATCGAGCGGTCCAGAAGAACGATAGGAAGATGGCGAGGAAGAACGCTAAGCAACGGAAGAAAGACATGAAGGCGTCACGGAAAGCGACAAGAAAATGGAAGAAAAATCACAATAGGAGCTTTTGACGCCGTGTGTGGCATCCTGTGATTTCGCTGGATAGTTCGGAAAATATGCGCGCATTAAAAATCTCGGCAATCTCATTCTTGAATACCGTTCCACTGATGTGGGACTTCGAACACGAACCCTCGCGGGAAATTCGCGAGAATTTTCAGATCGAGTACACCGTACCGTCGCTGTGCGCGAAGGCGCTGCGCGAAGGCGCCGCCGACATCGGCATAATTCCCGTAATCACGATGGCTACAATTCCGGACCTGGTAGCGTTGCCGGATGTGGCAATCGCCGCGCTGAACAAAGTGTGGTCCATTCAACTGGTCAGCAAGAAACCGATTGAGGAGATTCGCACGGTGGCCGTGGATACCTCATCCCGAACCTCCGTGGGACTAACCCAGGTGCTGCTGACGAAGTTCTTTGGCGGTCACCGCGAACTGACGCCGATGCCTCCCGTGCTGGGACCAATGCTGGAGCGCTGCGACGCGGGACTGCTGATTGGCGATCCGGCGATGACCGTAAAGACCGACGGCCTGCATTCCTACGATCTGGCCGAGGTGTGGCGGGCAAAGACCGGACTCCCATTTGTTTTCGCATTATGGGCAGTGCGTAAAGCCGCGCTGGCCGAGATGCGTTCGGGATTGGATCTGGAGAACATATTCCGGCTCTCGCGCGACCACGGTTTGCTGCCTGAAAACGTGGATGCCATCGCGAAGGAGTGGTCACCCCGCATGGGACTGAGCACGGCGAGAATCGTCAGCTATTTCCGCGACAACATCCATTACAAGTTGGACCCGGAATGCAGGAAGGGACTGGCGCTGTATTTTAAGCTGGCAGCGGAATGCGGCGTGATCCCCGCGGCGCCCGAGTTGGAGTTCGTAAAAAAAGAGATGGCGACAAGGTGAATCTTTCTTAAGCCTGGTTGCATCTATTGATTAAGTAACTTGTTGTAGCTTCCTTCCAGCCAAACCTGGTGTAGGATGGAAGTAGTTCTTTGAAAAGGTCTACCACCTTTCAGGCTCGCAGTGAAATTGCGGCGAGTCAGGCCGGCGGCTCCACCGATTGAAATCGGCTTGTGAGCGGCCAAGACGCATAAGTTTTCCGCGAATCGTTGACCAAAACTGGCGCGATGGCGCGGAGCCCGACCGAGACTCAAAAACTGGGGTCTCGGCTGGGTACAGTTTTATTGGGGGCGTCACGGCTTCGACGGAAACGGTTGCGGCCAGGAGGCATGCAGGGGTTCATGCACCCTTAATCGTGTGAAAAAAACACAGTTGCCAACACTGAACTGGCTTACGCAGCTTAATTAATTAAGTTGCCGTTCTCCGCGGCTTCGCCTACGGGCTGCGGGTAGGACGTCGCACAGTAGGCTGGCTCATAACTCTACGTCTGGGAGTTGGAGCGAGATCAACAGGCTAGTCAGTGGCGTTTCTTGCCGATTCTTAGCGTCCCTGGCGAACGTTGTGGTTAACGACCACGGCTTGAATCGAATACGCATGTAGTCTCCTCGCTTTCAGCGCTTTCGGACAGGGGTTCAACTCCCCTCGCCTCCACCAAATTCTTTCCACAATTCAAATCAGAACATCAACACTGTACGTGTACAGTAAAAGGCAGCAGCCCCACTCAAGCCAAGCGAAGGCTTGAATGGGCGACCTGTGTTCTGGGCAAAGAAGTTCAACTGCCATGAGGTGCCGCGATGCGTCGTTCCTCCCGTTTTCTCCGGTGGCTTCTTCCTGTCCTTTTTGTTCTCTCGACCGCCGCTCAAATGGTGGCCATAGATACTGCCGACCTTATCAAAAAAGCCAAGACCGGAAGCCCTGCCGCCGAGTACACGCTAGGCTCTGCATATGCCACCGGCGATGGATTCCCGAGGAATGATGCCGAGGCGGTTCGTTGGTATCGCAAGTCCGCTGAGCAGGGATACGCACCAGGGCAATATGCCTTGGGCTATGCGTACCACAATGGCGAAGGGGTTCTGAAGGACGAAGTGAAGGCTGCATTCTGGTACCGCAAAGCGGCTGACCAGGGCAACGATCAGGCTCAACACGCCATCGGTCATGCCTATGAAACCGGCGAAGGGGTTCCGAAGAATGAAGCCAATGCCGTGCTCTGGTACCGCAAGGCCGCCGAGCAGGGACTGGCACTGGCTCAATACAGCCTGGGCTTGGCTTATGACAAAGGCAAGGGCGTTGCCAAGGACGATGCAGAAGCCTTTCGCTGGTGGCGTAAGGCGGCTGAGCAGGGATATGCAAGTGCCCAATACGGCGTTGGTAATGCGTATCATTTCGGCCGGGGCGTTTCGAAGGATGAAGCAGAGGCCGGACGCTGGTACCGCAAAGCCGCTGAGCAAGGGAATCCCAACGCCCAATACAATCTTGGCCTGATGTGTGCCAACGGGATCGGTATCCCGAAGAATGAGAGCGAAGCCATACGTTGGTATCGCAAGGCCGCCGAACAGGGATACGCACAGGCTCAGTACAACTTGGGCGCCGCGTACCACAATGGACGAGGCGTTTCGAAAAATGACGCAGACGCTGTCCGCTGGGTTCGCAAGGCCGCTGAGCAGGGATACGCATTGGCCCAGTTCGCTCTCGGGATGATGTACGGGAATGGACAAGGGGTACCGACGGACTCAGCCGAGGCCTACTTCTGGCTCAACCTTGGAGCCTCGGCCTTGGATGCCGGGGCCCGGTTGGTACGCGACAAAGCGGGGGACAAACTCACTCCAGCGAAACGCCTGGAAATCAAAGAGCGTAGCCGCAAGTGGGCACAATCGCATCCAGCGATTCACGACTAGGTACCTCAGCCGGGTGAAAATGTTTGGGCTGCTATACATCCGGCGCTGGAATCGCGGTAAAATTCCTTCCGCAACCCGTCTGGGAGGCGGATTCCAATGCCTACTTACGAATATTTCTGCAAGGATTGCCAAGACTCGTTCGAAAAGACTCTCACAATGGTAGCGCATGACAGGGAGCCCGTAACCTGTCCGAAATGCAGCAGCAAGAATGTGGAGCAGGAATTCACTACGTTCTATGCGGTCACGTCAAAGAAAAGCGCGTGATTCGGAAACGAGCCGTTCATCAAATAGGTTAGGAATTATTGCGCGCGCGTCATGCACCGTCCCGGCGCCACAAGCGGAACCACGGGTCGTTGGCATATGTCTCATCGTGCTTACGGTTCGCGGCTTTCCAGTCGGACATCTGGAGCGGCCGCTTGTCCGGCAGCGCAAGAATACGCTCCAACATTTCGATCTCCGCGATTGTCTCTTCCGGTTCCATAACATTCCGTTTGATGCCCAGCCGCCTCCATAGGATACCGGATTATGGATACCGGATTACCTGCCGTCAGGTCAAGTGAATTGAGGCGCTCACGCGCTCGGAGAAAAGTGGCTGCCGCTTACTGAACTGCCCGATACCGCTATGAGTTGAAGCATTGGCGACAACTATATCGCTACGGCTTATGACAAATCACAATTCCTGATCGGCTAGTCTCTTGGCACTGTGACGGTGGTCACTTACCAACGGGTCAAGGCATTCTATCGTAGCGCTGTCATCTGTAGGTTACTTTCCTAGGCGTTCGATTGGAGTTATACGATGGAAAATAAAAAGTTAAACCGCCGTCAGTTGGTCACTCTTATTGGCGGCCTTGCGGGCGCCGGTGCGGCTGCCACTCTTTATGCTGCAACCGGTGAGGGTATTGCGCCCAAGCCGTCCATTACAGCTTCGCCCAAGTCTGCATCGGCAATGCAACAAGTGCCGTGGCCTTACAAGCCAGTGGACGCCGACCTGGTAGCGCAACGTGCATATGAGTCTTATTGGAAAGGTCATTGCATGTATGGCTCCTTTGAGGCGATTGTTGCTACCGTTGCCGGGCATCTCGGCGAGCCCTATACAAATTTTCCCTACATGATGTTTAAGTACGGAGCGGGCGGCGTAAACGGTTGGGGAACGCTGTGCGGTTCATTAAATGGCAGTCTTTCCGCGATTCAATTGCTCTCGCCCGATCCCAATCCGATCATCGACAATTTGATGGCATGGTATGAGGTCGAGCCACTGCCGAACTTCTACGCGAAGGGCGCAAAATTTCCAGAGGTTCGCTCGGCTGCGGGGACTCCGCTCTGCCATGAATCGATTGCGCACTGGTGCAAAGCTAGCGGCAAGAAATCTTACTCGCCCGAGCGCATTGAGCGTTGCGGAACCCTTACGGCTTCGGTGGCGCGCAAGACCGTGCAACTCTTGAACGATCAGGCCGCAGGCAAGCATCTGACAGTGCTTGCGCAGTCAAAACAGACTCAGAGTTGTTCAGTGTGCCACGAACATGGCGGCGCGGTTGAGAATATGCGATCGAAGATGGACTGCGGCGGATGCCACCAGGTACAGATCAAATCCGGCCACGGCGTCATCTAAAGCGGTTTTACAGTATTTTGGCACCCCACCCTTGTCCTCGTTCTTTGTGGACAGGGTGAGGTTTTCCTTGCGCACAGTAGAGTTACTTAGAAGCACGAATTCGCCAATGGATATACCTCGCTCTACTCGCGGCCACCGAGAAATTCCATCAGCGCTTTCCGGAATTCCTGCGGCTTTTCCATGTGCGGGATGTGTCCGCAGTCTGGGACAATGACGAGGGTTCCGTGCGGCACTTCTTTCATGGCGGCGCGCCCCATCTCCACGAAATTTCCCATTTTCGCGCGGGCCTCGGGAGGGGCGTAGCCCGAAAGCGGAGCCGTGCGATCTTTTTCGCCGACGATCAATAGCGTCGGCATCTGAAGCATCCGGTACTCATATCGAACCGGCTGCTGGTAGATCATTTGATACGCGAGGGCAGAAGCCTTGGCCCAACGCGAATATTCACCGCTCAGCGTTACCCGGACTTGCACGTCCGCGAGCGGTTCATATAACTCCGGCTTCGGATTCGCAAAATAGCGGGCATAAAATGCGCGAATCTTCGCCTCATCCGTATTCGCAAGTTCGGCGCGATAGAGAGTCTCATCAGTTTGTGGCGGAACGTTCACGCGATAATCTTCGAGCCCAATCGGATCTTCCATGACGAGCTGAGTCACTCGATCCGGATACATCAACGCGAACCGCACCGCAAGCATCCCTCCAGTCGAATGACCGACCACTACCACCTTCCGGATTCCAAGGGTATCAAGCAGATGCGCCGTGTTCGCCGCCAGAAGCTGAAAGCTGTAGCGGATATCCGGCTTCGTGGACTTGCCCCAGCCGATCTGGTCAGGCACAATCACTCGATAGCCTGCCGCAGCGAGCGTCTGAGCCACGTCGCGCCAGTAATATCCGCCGAAGTTCTTGCCGTGCATGAGGACGACTGCCCTGCCATTCGGCGCTCCCGACGGAGGCACGTCCATATATGCCATCCGCATTTCCTGCCCCTCGATCACAAGCGGCAGGAAATGTACCGGCCATGGATATGGATATTCTTCGAGCGCGATGCCGAGTGGTCTCAGTTCGCTTGAGCCTGTTCCCTGCCCGGCTGCAAGACCCGAAGTCTGAAACAACGCGATCACTAGAAGAACTACGCCAATCCTGCATGCAACTTGCTTCGATCTGAGTCCGCTCTTCATACCATCCATCCTAAGCACTGATTCGTCTTTCCAAGTCTAAACGCATTGTCAGTTTCCACCGTTGAGATGTCTCCGTGCAACCGGACCGCCGCATGTGCGAGAGTAGGAGGATGGAGCAGACAGTAGTGGCTGAGAGCCAGGGGGAATTCTTCCTGGGATATGGCGCCTGTGCGCTAGCCTCATGCATATGGGGTACGGGGTTCTTCTTCGGCAAGATCGCGCTGACCCAAATGGGCGTGGCGCACATGGTGTTTTACCGTTTCCTGTTTGCGTGCGTCGTGCTGGCGCCACTGTTGTTGCGGAATCCGGCGCATCTTAGCGGAGCGGAGTGGCGGGTGCTGCTTCTGGCTTCCTTCTTCGGCGTTCCGGTTCAGTTTCTGGTGCAATTTTACGGTCTGTCGCTGACCACTGTGTCGCACGCGGCGCTGATGGTGGGTACCATGCCGGTACTGCTGGCCGTGGCCGCTTCGCTCTTCGCGCACGAGCGGTTGGATGCAGTGGGATGGATAGCGCTTTTTTCCTCGACCGCTGGAGTGTCGCTGATTGTCCTTGGCGGAACACCAGCCTCCTCCGGCCTGCGCGGACCTTCGGTCATGGGCGATTTGCTGGTGGTATTCTCGCTGGCGATTTCTCTGGGATGGATTCTGCTAAACCAAAGGCTGATGCGGCGGCATCCGCCAGTGGTGGTGACAACCTATGGACTGCTAAGCGGCGCGGCGATGCTGGCCGTTGTGGTACTGGCGACACAAGGGGTGCCTCCGATTCACGGGGTAAGTGGGCGGGTGTGGCTGGCGCTGGCAGCCAGCGGTATCTTATGCACCTCATCAACCACGCTGCTGTGGAACTGGGGAATGAAACGCGTCCCGGCGTCGCGCGCCGGAGTGTTCTTGAACCTGGAGCCGGCGGTGGGCTCGATATTAGGGGTACAGCTGTTGGGCGACCGCCTAGGCCATTGGGCGTGGCTGGGCGGAGGACTGATCGTGGCTGCCGCCTTGACCCTGACAACTCGCGGACGAACGGAGACTGCCGGTATTCTGGAATAGCGCCGCCCCTGCCGTGGTGGGCGATAGCCGTCTGCTCATAATAGACTACAAGTGAGATTGGAATCCTATTCAGTGGGAGATGGTACCGAGGCAGCGCTCAGATGAAGAGGACGGACAAGAACGCGGATACCGACGCGCCGGCAAATCTGCCCGGGGTGGATGCTGATGGCGCTGACCGAGATCACCTGTCTTTAGAGGGAGTACATGGCTCAGTCGCGGTACCGCCCGCGCGTGCCGGATTCTGGCGGCAGTGGCGAGCTTTCGTCGGGCCTGCGATTCTCGTCAGCGTTGGCTATATGGACCCCGGCAACTGGGGAACCGATCTGCAAGCCGGCGCTCAATACAAGTACGGGCTCTTGTGGGTGGTCGGTGTGGCCAGCCTGATGGCCATTTTCATGCAAGTAATCTCGGCGCGTTTAGGCGTTGTGACGGGCAAGGACTTGGCCCAGTGCTGCCGTGACTGGTATCCCCGCTGGACGCGCTGGCCAAACTGGATCATGAGCGAGATGGCGATTGGCGCCTGCGATCTGGCGGAGGTGCTCGGGAGTGCCGTAGCTCTCAACCTGCTGTTTCATATTCCTCTTCTCTGGGCCGTCATCATCACAGGACTGGACGTACTGCTGCTGCTGGCCTTGCAAGGCTTTGGAATGCGCGCCATCGAGGCCGTTGTCGTGCTTCTGGTGGGAACCATCGCCGTCTGTTATTTTATTGAACTTTTTGTTCTCCCCCAGACTCAGCCAAGTCTTATGGAAATGGCCCGGGCGCTGATTACGCCAGGTTTTCGCCAAGCGGGAATGGTATACGTCGCCATCGGCATCGTCGGCGCCACGGTGATGCCTCACAACCTCTATCTGCATTCGGCCCTGGTGCAGAGCCGACAGTTACAAAAGGACGATGCGTCCATCCACCGGGCGGTGCAGTTTAACACGATAGACTCAACCGTCGCCCTCACCGTCGCCTTCTTCGTAAACGCCGCGATTCTGGTACTGGCCGCGACGGTATTCTTCGGCAAAGAGAGCGTGCTTGTCGCAGGCGGGCAGGTTGTGAAATTCAGCGCGGACAGCGATTGGATTCGAGTCGCTTACCTCACCTTGGCGCCATTGTTGGGAACAACCTTTGCCAGCACGCTATTCGCCGTAGCGCTGCTGGCCAGCGGCCAGAGCAGCACCATCACCGGCACTCTCGCCGGACAGGTCGTGATGGAAGGCTTCATGCATTGGCGCATCCTGCCGTGGGTGCGTCGGCTCATCACCCGCAGCCTGGCCATCCTCCCGGCAGTCCTCATTATCGGGATACGAGGCAACAGCAGCGTTACCGATCTGCTGACCTTGAGCCAGGTGGTGCTGGCTTTGCAGCTTCCCTTCGCCATGTTTCCGCTGCTGCAGTTCACCAGTTCACGGAAGCGGATGGGCGCCTGGAAGAACGGCTGGTTCCTGCTGATTGCCGGTTGGTCCAGCGCAATTCTCATTACCGCAATGGATATTTACGGCCTGCCAGACTCGCTGAAAGCGGCGTGGCAGGTCATCGTCGGCGGATAAGGCCGGAACGACAGAAACGGATTGCCATGTACGATACGATTCTCGTAACTTTGGATTGCACCCCGACTGACCGGGCGATTATCGAGCACGTCAAACTGCTCGCAAAAGCGATGCAGAGCCGTTTGGTTTTGCTTCACGTAGCCGACGGATGGGCCGCTAGAACGCTTGGGCAGGATGCGGTGAGTCCAGAGATTTCAGAAGACACCGCGTATCTGGAGAGTGTTCAAGCAGAGTTTCAATCCGTCGGAATTCCCGCCAGGTTCGAACTGGCTTATGGCGAACCGGTAAAGGAAATCGTTAACTGGATTCAGAAGAATGGGTGCGACCTGGTGGCAATGAGCACCCACGGACACCGAATGCTTGCCGACATCGTTCTCGGCACTACGGCCATCCGGGTGCAGCACAGTATTAGCGTGCCCGTCCTGCTGCTTCGGGCGAAATAACCCGTAGCGTGATGTCGAACGCATATTCCAGCAGGTGACGCGCAGCGGCAATCTTCTCCGCCTGCTTACTGCGTGGATCGTAACCGTCGGCGGTTACGTTGAAGCAGCCATCGGTTTGGCGCACGGCGATTCCACGAATCGCCTGTGTGTGCTGCGCGTCGAGACTGTCACTAAAACGCAGGATTCCACCCAGGCAATCAACCAGATGCTGGTCCTCGCCCGACAGAGATGCGTAGCGGTCCTGATCGCACAGGATGGTGCCACGATGATAGCGCGCCACCAAAGCGGCAATTTGCAAATCAGCCGGTGCCCAGCCCGGCGGGACTTCCAATCTCTGCAACAGGCGGCCACCGGCCTTGTGCCGTACCTTGTCGCCCTTGCTGTGTCCCGCCCCATGGCTGAGCGCGGCAACCTGCAATAAGTTACGTGCGCTGACCGCGCCGGGATTACGCAGCGGCACCAACCCACTCGCATGCAGAGCGTCGTAGAGCGCAAGGCTGAACTGCGTGACCAACTGGGTATGAGCCGGATCGGAATCCAGGCTGGCCGCCCAGATTTCAAACCTCTTCAGCACTGCCTTGTCCAACTTCTCTCCCAACGGCAATCCGTTCCTCCACTCGTGCCATAGAGAGTTCTGCCCAACCATCTTTTCGCGATAAGCCTGGACTCGTTGCGTTCGCTCGCGGGAAATGGCGGCGTTCCACGTTTGTCTTTCCTGCGGCGAGGAGAAGGCCTGGGCCAAACGGGCAGTGTTCGACAAGACGTCCAAGTCATGCGCTTCCCCCAACAGGTCCTGAATGTGCCTGAGATCTTTACCCCAGGCTGCATCTTGCTCAGGCAGGAAGTTTTCTACGATGTAACGAAACCGCTTGAGGCCGATGCGCAACGCGTGCAACGCAGACTTGCTGCGGTTCCGCAGGGCCCGGGCGTGGAGTTGGTGCGCCGCTTCGTAGCGTTCCAAGGCCAGCACCTGAAAGACCTCGGTGAAACTTCCAACGCTTTGCGCCAGTTCGCCAAGCCTCTGCGCCCATTGCAGCCAACGCTGGGTGTCGAACTGATTTACTACCTCGGCGGCATTTGTCTTGAGTTCCGTCTCGCGCTGCCGGCAATAGCCTTCGAGCCGCTGTGCGACGGCCGGAGAGTCGCTCCGAAGGCGCTCAATCCACTCGAATAGAACTTGTGTGTCACGCAGATCGCCGAGGACCGCAAAGACGACCTTCCCCGCCTTCCGCATTTTCTTCCAGTTGGGGTCGCCGTTTACGCTTTGAAATCCTTCGGCCATGGAGCGGCAGCGGCGCAGGGCCACTCGAAGATCATGCACGGCGTCGGCATCGAAGGTACTGCGGGCTTTCTCGCATTCCGAGACGACCCGCTCCATCCAGTGCGCGATGCCGCGTTCCACGGGCTTTGGCGCTGCCGTTTTCGCCATTCACGCCTCCGGCAGCATTTATTTTACGCGAGAATCAAAACTCAGTTCAGGTGAGTGAGGGCGGCGCGGGCCGTGGCTGGCTCTAAAAGACGCACGGCACGATCAACTACTCGTTCCAATTCCTCGGCATAAACGCCGGGGCGTTCTTCGCGCAAACGCCGCTTCGCGATCTCGGCGGAAAACCAGCGTGGAGTACGGAAGATTTCGCGAGGAGTCTCCAGGTGCAGAACTCTACAGAGATGGGCATTTACAGGATGCGGGGTGCGTGCGTTCTTGTAGTGCAGGTACTGGACGAAAGGGAGCGCTTCAACCCGACCGCGCACGCCCGCCTCTTCGTGAGCTTCACGCGCGGCGGCCATTGCAGCCGAGGGATCGCCATCGACCCCGCCTTTGGGAAACGTCCATCGCCCGGCGCGGGTGCGCACCAGAAGAAATTCGATCCCACCATCGGCTTGCCTACGATAACAGACAGCCGCAACCACCACGCGTCCGCCGGATGGCCAGGACGAGAGCTCCCGCCTTTTCGCAAAATCGACCGAGGCTAATGTTTTATCCATTCGCAACCCACAACATCCACTTCACAAACTGATACGCTTGATAGGAATTATGACCCCACTTTGTATACTCCTGATGAAGAGATTGTAAATTGTTGACTAATATCCAGTCGATTACCCCAACTATCCAAGGACGGTTGACGGGTGTAACGGAAGCTGACCGCGCGCCATTTAGGAGTTGTATGTCGCGCAGGTATCATTGTTAAAGCGTCTTGACCGAAATTCAAACTCATTGAACGGGGAACCTGAAATACGTGCAGCCATCATCGCAAACGCCTAGTGATCGTCAACAACCCAGGTCGCTGGCAGATCTGTTTATTGCCTTTTCCGTGTTGGCGCTGCAGGGGTTTGGCGGTGTCGCGGTGGTGGCGCAGCATGAACTGGTCGAGAGAAAACGTTGGATGACCAACGGGGAGTTCGTCGAAGAATGGGCCGTCGCGCAGATCATGCCGGGTCCCAACATCGTGAACATGTCGCTGATGATTGGCGCGCGCTCTTTCGGGGTGCCCGGGGCCCTTGCTGCATTGGCCGGAATGCTCTCCATCCCGCTGGTGCTGGTGTTGCTATTGGCTCTCTTCTACTCGCGATATGCCAGTCACCCAGACGTGACAGGTGCCATGCGCGGCATGGGGGCCGTAGCTGCGGGGTTGATCTTCGCCATGGGACTCAAGTTGTCAAGCGCCATGAAAACCAATCCTCTGGGAATTCCTCTTTGCATTGCACTGGGAACCGCGTGCTTTATTGGTACCGTCTTGCTGCGCTGGCCGCTGGTTTACGTGTTGCTGGGGCTGGGCGCAGTGAGCTGCCTGCTGACCTATAGGAGGCTCAAACCGTGATTGCCTCGCCTATCCTCGCAATGCACCCTACCGACTGGCTAAGCCTGTTCCTGCACTATCTGTACCTCTCCGTGCTGAGCGTAGGCGGTGCAATCACCACGGCTCCCGAGATGCATCGCTACCTGGTAGTTCAACAGCACTGGCTGAGCGACGCCCAATTCTCTTCGTCGATTGCAATCGCCCAAGCCGCGCCCGGACCAAACATCTTATTTGTCGCGCTGTTGGGATGGAATATTGGGCTAAATTCGGGAAGCGTCGCGGCTGCACTATTCGGTCTTTGCATTACGATGACCGGTATTCTGATACCGAGTAGCACAATGTGCTATCTGGCCGCGCGCTGGGGACACCAGAACAGTCATCTGCGAGCCGTGCGCGCGTTTAAGCAGGGCATGGGACCGATTGTAATTTCGCTTCTCGGGGCGACAGGTTGGATTCTCGTCAGCGCACACGGCAATGCGGCCAGGGATTGGCCGCTATGGCTGCTGACCGCCGCCACGGCGCTGATCATCTGGCGCGGCAAAGTTCACCTGTTATGGCTGCTTGCGGCGGGAGCGATACTGGGCTGGTTTGGCGTGGTGTGAAATAGGAATGGATTCGATGCGGAGTGGATGACTGGCCTAAGAGCCTCTGAGACCGCTGTTGATATTTGAGCTTGGCCGGGATTCCTCGCTTGCGCACGGAATGACACCCTAAGACAAAAAGCGCGAATGCTTTTCTTTGGCACTCGCGCTTCCCTTCCCGAATTACCGCTATTTCTTTAGAACCTCCGGATTCACGCATGTCTCAGGAGGCTGTCCATTTAGAACATTGATCACGTTGTTGACCGCAATTTTTCCCATATTGATCCGAGTCTCGATGGTGGCCGAGGCGATATGGGGTACTACGATCACGTTGTCCAACTCCGTCAGGCCTGCCACGATTTCAGGCTCGTTTTCGAATACGTCGAGCCCGGCACCCCAGATTTGCTTCTCCTGAAGTGCTTTCAGCAGGGCTTTCTCATCAACGACCGGACCACGGGAGGCGTTCACGAGCACTGCGGTTTTCTTCATCAACCGCAGTTCCTTTTCCCCTATATAGTGATGCGTCTCAGGTATGAGCGGCACGTGGAGAGTAAGGAAATCAGACTCCTTGAGGAGCGTCTCCTTGTCCACGTAGATTGCTCCCAGCTCCCTCTCGACCTGCAGATTCCGGCGGGCGTCGGCATAGATGATTTTCATGTCGAAGCCCTTGGCCTTGCGCGCGATATTGGACCCGATCCTGCCCATTCCCGCGATTCCAAGCGTTCTTCTGTCAACGTCCATTCCAATGAAGAACATAGGAGCCCAGCCCTTCCACTTGCCATCGCGGACATACTTGTCTGCTTCGGCAATTCGCCGGGCGGTTGCCAGTAACAGGGTAAAGGCATGAGTGGCCGTCGCATCGTCTAACACGCCGGGAGTATTGGTGAGAATCACTCCCCGCTGAGTAGCGGCTGCCACGTCGAAGTTGTTGAAGCCCACCGCATAATTCGCAACGACTTTGCATTGCGGACCAATAGCGTCCAGCAACTCGCCATTGACGGTATCAGTGATAAGCGTGATCAACGCATCGCAGCCTTTGGCATTCTCCACCAGTTCGACCTTGGTCAGCGCCCGGTCATCCGGGTTGACGGCAACGTCGAAATGCTTCCGCAGTTCGTCGATATTCTCCTGCGGAATCATTCTTGTAACGTACACACGCGATTTCTTCATCCTTACCTTCTTATCGGTTTGGGACGGCTAATTAAGCCGGTTAGGACACCACAATAATTCACTTGGTTAGATTTCGCCCGATACGGCCAGCGCAGCCATAGCCTCGGTGATTGCCTGATCCTCACTGGGTGCAAGTCCGCTTACGCCGACCGCACCTAGCAGGTTGCCGTCCTTATCGATGATCGGGTTACCGCCAGGAAGCGCCGAAAACGATGGATCGAAATAGCTGGCTTCATATTGATTTTTCTGCAGCCGGCCCAGAAAAACGTCGGTCCCAATCAGCATGCGCGCAGCCGTAAAGGCTTTCCGCTGAGCGATATCGATGCTCCGAATCGGCGATTTTTCCATGCGGCCAAAGGCCAGCAGAAAACCTGACTCATCGCACACCGAAACGCAAATAGGACGTTTGTAATCGGCTGTCGCCTTCTGCATCGCACGGGCAACAATCTTCTGAGCACACTCCGAGGTCAACTTTGCCATTATGATTCCTCTTTCAATTTCAGTTCGAATTACTCCGGCCAAATTGGCCGGGAATTTCACTTCGTTACGGTAGCATTGGCGGCTAACAGCGCAGCCTCCTTGTCAGCTTGCTTCTTGAGGTTCTTCCGATACATCCACGATGTCAACAGCGGCGTCAGGATCGCTGTAACAATAACCGACGCGGCCACTTGAACGGTCGCTGCTCCCGCAACTGGAGCAAATTTATGATCCCCAAGGGCAACCGCGGCCGGAACTGCAGCGGAATTACCCGCCGTACTCGAAGCTGCCGCTCCGGCAACGCCGGTTCCACCCAGGAGTTTGTCGGCAAGGATGCAAACGCATCCGGTGACAACCCACACCGTTATACCCAGGAACACGCCAGGAAGCCCTGCTTTAACCACCGAGCGGAGATTAATGGTTTGTCCGAGGGTAAAGGCCATGAAGGGAACGATGATCGGTTCGTGAGAGCTAAAGAAGTCGCGAAGATCGGAGTCGATATTGCCCAGAAACGCGCCCACGAAGATGGGAGCGATCACGGACACCATGGTCAGCCACGGAATGACCGCCAGTCCAGTGCCGACGAAGATGAGCATCGTCAGGAAAGGCCCGGTTTCAACGCTTTGCGGAACGTAGGTCCCAACGTCATCCTTGTCGCCCATCACACTGGTCAGCGCAAGGAACATCCCGCCATTGGTGTCACTCATCGCCACCATTACAGCCAGCGTGCTTATGCCCAGTATGTCGCCGCCGAAAAACTTGGCTATGGCCAGCGCAAACAAGGTTGCCGTGCCCACCTTGACTATCAGAATACCGAAGCCCCGTTTCAGCATTCTCGGGGCAGCATTCAGGGTCATTTTGGTGCCGACGGTGAAGAGGTACATTCCCAAAACCGTTGGGTAGCCAGCGCCACTGAGCGCCTCGGTGAATCCCCCAATTTTCAGCAAGTGTGGGAAAAAAGTGTTAACTACCATGCCGAGAAACAGCGGACACACCATCAATCCGCCTGGCACGCGATTCATCGTCTTCCAGATCTTCATGATTCACCTTTGGAGATAAAGTGGCTCGCACCCCGAGAGACCGTTTGAAATCGTCACCACCCTGATTCCGTGGTGACTGGCTACTCCCGTGCATCAATTGCCGGGGGCAATTTCTCCGGTAACTTCCCAGCGTTCTTAACGGCTTAGCAAGGCCGCAGTAAATACTGCCTTATCCCCAAGGGTACTGCAATCATTTTTTATGCGACTTCCGTCATTTCGACCTCAAGCGAAGTCCTGGGAAAGATGTCATAGACGTAGTCATACGCATCTAACGTGGCCTGACTCAGGGTACCGGACTCGACGCGCCGGAGAATTTCCTCGCGCGAAAAATCGAAGACTGCGTCCAGGATTTCCGCGCGCTCTTGCGGATTCGCATACCCGACAACAAAGAGCACTCGGGCGCTGTGCTGGATATATCGCGGCGAAAGCAACTGCCGCTTTAATAGATCCATAATCACCGCCGCTTTGCCGCGATCGAAGCGCCCCGGATCTCCGCGGCGATCCAGCTCAGCGAAAAACTCCTCGGTCCATTCGTTGTGATAGGTCCAAACCTTCTCAAATAGTTCCTGAGTGAAGTGCGTACCAGCCTTGATTGGCTCGGCCTTCAAGGCCAGTTCTACTCCGTCCCCGGTAAGCTTCGCGCGATTGAAATAGCCATCCTTGGTAACTGCAGACTTGTGCTGAACCAGCGTCCAAAGCCAGGACACGTCTATCCGGTAGGTTGCCAGGTCATTCATGAACCTCAGCTTTAGTTCGTAGTCGTCAATGGCGGCGGCGAAGTTTCCGTTCAGAATCTGGAAACCGTAGTTCGCCGTCATGTAGAACGCATGCTGGATGTGCTCGATGGTGATCTCGCCTTTCGGCACGCCGTAGATGTCGTCCCAGAGCTGTTGGGTGAAGATCTTCTCCGGCGTTGACAGCGCTTCCTTGTTGACAGTCCACGGCGAAATTTTTCCCTGCGCATTTAGCAAGCCGCGAGACTGCAGCACCGCCCGCTCCGCGTCGATGAGACCGCTGGCGACCGTTGCCACCGGGTTGCCATTCACTATCACAACTTCTTGCGGGGCATCGAGAATCGCCTGGAGTTGGGCCAAATCGACTTGCAGCGGTTTATTACCGGCGGCCACATAGACAGGCTCCGGGCTGGCCACCCAACTCTGCCGGTAGGTGTCGTAGAGTTTCCCCTTCACGCGCTTTGCGAGAATATCTTCGAGGGTGGGCTGCTGACCTGAGGGCAGTGAGGCTTCAGGAATAAAGATGAGCCCCAGCAGACGCTCGCGCAACTTGTCGATGACCATTGCGCGCAAGGCGAGTGGATTGTATTTTGAGCGGCCATAGGTATCGCTGGCCTGGTAAATCATCACAGCAGCCATTCCGCCAATGGGAGCGCCCTGGGTAAGCTCGCCGTCCTTCATCCCGGCCATGAGCATCATCAGGGCGTTATAACGCTGATAGGCGATCATGTTCGGCGATGCCATGCCGATGTTCTGAGGATCGGGAAAAACACCCTTGGGATCGTCCTTCCACATCTCGATGATGCTGCCAAGGTAGTCCCAACGTCCCACGTTCGTTCCCAGAAGGCGGCGGCGCAAGACCCAGGCGATTGCCGGCAGAGTCCGCCCGGCGTTTCCCTCCTCATACAGCATCTTGATCTTCATGGTGCCGGCCGCGACGCCAATCATCCCTTCGAGGCGCGCCAGAAGCTTCTCCACAATCAAGGCTTCCTGTGGAGATTGCATTTTCGGGATATAAAAGTAAACGCCCGTGCCTGCGCGCTTCAGGGAATCGTAATTGTTTGCCACCCATAGCACGGCGACGGCAATCAGACCGGGAACCGCATCGCCATCCACCGTGATGTGCTCATAGCGCACATGAATGCTGGGAGGACGGACGAACCGGATCGGCCACTCCGCCGATGGCTTATTGATCTTGTACGAGCGTTTCTTATCCTTCTTCGTGACCTCAAAGGAACGGTCAGCCCATTGGCCTTCGAAAATTTCTTTTGCGTTCTGCAGAGCCGCAAAAACTCCTACAGGCTGATTCCCTGCCGCTCCATTCGGCTCGAAGTGCGCGGGCGAGGCATCTTCAAAATCCGGCATATTCATTGGCGCTGGGCTGTTCAAGGCGTTGAAGGCCATGTCCAGCGGATTCCATGGGCCGGTAAGCTCCAGCCCGGGATTGTTCAGGGGATGGGCATCCTTGGGGATGGGAACCTCGTCATTGAGGCGCCACCGCGACGGGCTCTCATGCCCGAGGAAGTTGTCAATCATCCCACTGACGATCTGCCGGAAGCTCCAGGGCTGCCCGGTCACTGCATCTTCAAATGTCTCGTCCCAGTTCGGCCACGCATACTTCTTGGCGACCGGAGCAGCGGATTGCAAGTGTACCCGGCGAGCGGTGAGGGCCGTGGCGATATCGGGACGCAGTTCGCGGGTGAGGGTAGCGATGGTTTCTTCAACGTTGATTTCTCGCCCATTCACCTTCTTGTTGCCAAAGAGGCCTGGAAATTTCTTGAGAATGTCCTCACGAATCATGGTCTGAAGTTCCTCGGTTCTTGTTCGTTACTTCGTAGCGTTATTTCGTGGCGTTGTTTCGTAACAATGCACCCTCCTTGGAGACGGAGGGACGGTAGAGTCAGCAATCTAAACCGGAATGCCGTGCAGATCACAGGAATGGCCCGGGATACGTCCCAGCCGCGGTACCTGTGTTAACAGATGAAGTTTCCGCCTCAATAGTTGCAAGATTACGCAGAGTGAAGTGTTTGCGAACTATTCACATTAGCTTCAATCGGTTGTAACAACTTTGGTGCAGACTCGCAGCATGTCGGCAACAGCGCTTGACACATTGCTAATCTCCGATGTTCATCTAGGATCCGATGTAAGCCGGGCCCAGGATGCACTGGAGTTACTGCGGTCGCTGTCATTCCGGCGGCTGATTCTCGTCGGCGACATCTTCTCGGATCTCAACTTCAGCCGTCTTACGGGCGAACACTGGCGCTTTCTCTCCTACATTCGCAAGCTCTCGAACCCGAAGCGGAAGGTCGAAGTCGTCTGGGTCGAGGGAAACCACGATCGAGGACTGTCGAAAGTGATGTCGCACCTTGTCGGAATACCCGTTTACCAGCGATATGCATGGGAGTACGGCGGAAAACGGCATCTGGCGATTCATGGCCATCAATTCGATTGCTCGCTTGCGCGCAATGTTTTCATCAGCCGCATTGGGGAGTTGATCTACTACGAGATCCAGAAACTCGAAGGAAATGAAAAGACGTTTTCCCGATACCTGGACCGCATCAATACGCGATGGCTGCGGCTCTGCTCGAAGGTTTCCTCCGGCGCGATTGCATATGCCAAGCAGGGTGGCATCGACAGAATCTTCTGTGGCCACACCCACGTGGAAACTCATATAGAGCGGGACGGGGTTGAGTACTACAACACAGGCGCCTGGATCAATCCGACAGCAACATACATTGCAGTCGGCGCGGAAGGAGTACGCATCCATGAATATGCTTGCCGAATTGACGATCGTCATACCGGCGAAGAACGAGGCATGCAATCTGCCGACCCTGCTGACTTCGCTGTGCAGCCAGGATTATCCGCTACTGGGTCGTACCAGAGTGTTCGTTGCTGACGCCAACTCGACGGATGGCACGCCTGAAATCGCATTAGCTTTCGGCGGGCAGTTGAACATCGCGGTGATCCCCGGCGGGCTCCCGTCTTACGGGCGCAACGCAGGTGCGAAGCTGGCGGACACTCCGTATGTTTTGTTCGTGGACGCGGACGTAGAGTTGCGCGATCCGACGCTGCTGCGCCGCGCGATGGAGACGATGAAGCGGCGTAATCTGCACTGTGCCACCACGAACATCTGGTGTACCGGAGGCGGATTGCGCGATCACGCCCTGTACGTGGGCAACGATTTCTTTCAGTACGTTGCGTCCTGGACAAAGCCATTCGCAACCGGAATGTTCATGCTATTTCAGCGGAATACGTTTAACGCGCTGGGAGGATTCAATGAGCGCGCGCTCTATGCCGAAGATTACCTGCTGAGCAAGCAGGTGTCACCGCTTCGATTCGGCATCGTTCCGGGACGCGTGTTCACGACCAATCGCCGCTTCCAAAAAATGGGACACATGTGTATTGCGAAGATGTTTTTCAAGACGGCGTTCAACACATGGAACCCCAAGTATTTCTTACGAGATCACCAATACTGGAAAGCCTAAATTCCGGATGTTGGTGCTACCGGCGACGGCGGCTCAGAGAACCTGCTGAGCTGCTCGTCGCTGATCCCATTGGCCTCGACAATCTGCCTGTAAAGAGACGCGCTGAAACGCGGCTTGCGCTGGTGAGTATCGCGATCAAGGCCGTATAAACCAAAGCGCAGCGTCCATCCTTCGTTCCACTCGAAGTTATCCACGATGCTCCAGTGGAAATATCCGCGCACGTCAAAGCCCTCAGAAATCAACTGGTGCAGGTGCTTGAGAGTGTTCACGATCACCCATGGACGGATGCGATCCGACTCGTCAGGGACGCCGTTTTCCATCACATAGACCGGCACTCGCAGCTGTCCATATTCCCTGACCGCGCCGAGCACTGCCGCAGGATATGCTTCGCCGTATGGGAGGTTAACTCCCCGGTCTCCTTGCGGGACTTCCGGTGGCACAAAGATTCCGCCGGTGCTCCAGCGTGCAAATTCAAAAGGCGATCTTACGTACAGCCGATTGTAAACATTCACGCCAATGAAGTCTGTCTTGTCAATCACCTCGGGGACATTAGGCGAGAGTGCTCCAAATGGAAAGTCCGGTGCCCCGCTCCTTAGGAATTGAAACGATGAGCGATTAAACATACCGTCATAAATGTAGGCAAGGAACCGATCGGCGTGGGATGTGGTGGCGGCCTGAAACTCTGTCCAATTGGTAGTTAACCCCACCCGCGCCTCACTCTGCAGCCCGTGGATGCGATCATATGCCAGGGCGTGGGCACGATGTATGTTAGACAGTACGACCGCAGTGTCACGTACCTGGTTACGGCGTCCGGGCGGAAACTCGCCAAACAAATAGCCAAAGGTCGCATACACATTCGGCTCATTGAATGTCAGCCAATCGCAGCAGAGGTCTCCCAGTTCCTCAACAGCCTTTTCGGCATACGTCACAAACAATGGGATCAAGCTGCCATTCAGAAATGCACCCTCATTTTCGAACCAGATGGGATGCGTAAAGTGATGGAGCGTTACGTAGGGACTCATGCCGCGAGCGTGGATCATCCGAAGCAACGTCCGATACCGCTCGAAAGTTTCGTTGTTCCATTTACCCTGGGTGGGTTCGAGTCTTCCCCAATCGAGCGAGATGCGCAGCGTGTTCAGTCCCAGGTCGCGGCACAAATCAAGGTCATGAGCGGAGTTGTTCCACCAGTCGCAGGCAGGCGTGCAGGTATGTCCGGAGCGGATTTCTCCCCGCTGCTCCCATTCATGCCACTGGTTATGAAAATTGCCGCCTTCGAATTGGTGGGCGGAAGTTGAAACGCCCCAAAGGAATCCACTGGGAAACGTAAGCATTGGCTTAGGCAAATTAATGTGAGGTAACACTCCGGCTTTGAGTTCTGCTTCATTGTACAGACCTCGTCTTTCGCGGAGATGAATGTGCGGCTAAATTACCGGATGATGCGTGGAGCAGGAAGATGAAGAGATCGCGCTCATCATTATTTGACTACTGAAATCCATGTAAGTCATTTGATTTGTGGATGTTGCGGATGTGATGAATATCACGGCGTCCAGCGTCAATCGGGCATAACATCGTTATAATACGAGGCGAGAACATCACGATGCCGTCGGATAACTCCATCGTCCAGAGTGCATGGCATAAATACACCGGTGGTGCTTCGCTCGACGTCCGGCATCTAAATCCTGAAATTGCAAGCTCCTGGCAGCGATGTCATAACCTCAGCGTAGATCCTCTTCGTCCCCAGAGTTGCAGTATTGATCGTGCCCTTCTTAAGGAACGCCTCTTCTACAGTCAACGCCTTGTCAAGATAGTACGGCCCGTGATGGAACGACTGTATGACTTCGTGAAGAACACTGGGTTCCAAGTCGTATTGAGTGACGAGACCGGATTCCTGCTCGATGTGATTGGGGATTCCGACGTTACCTCAATGACGCGTAGCGTTGAGTTGTGTCCTGGCGGAGACTGGAGCGAGTCGTCGAAAGGCACGAACGCGATTGGCACGGCCATATTCGAGCGCAAACCGGTTCAAGTCTTTGCCTCGGAGCACTACTGCAAGCTAAATCACTTCCTGGTATGTTCCGCCTCGCCCATTTTCGACGCGGAAGGCAAGATGGTGGGCGTCCTCGATCTTAGCGGCGACTATCATTACGCCAACGTCCACACGTTGGGAATGGTCGTGGCGGCGGTCGGCGCCATTGAGAATCAGCTTCGGCTTCAGGTTGCCACTGAGAGGTTGTACTCGGCTTACCGCTACTCCAATATCCTGCTGGAAAACATGTCGGACGGATTGATTTCGGTGGATAATCGGGGGATCATCACGGAAATCAATGCCAAGGGAGCGAGCATCTTTGGCGTAGACCCAAAGGTGGTCAAAGGGCGGCACCTGGCGCAACTCGCAAATTGCCAGCTCCCGATCCTTCAGATGCTGAGCGACGGCGTGCATTACGAAGACAAGGAAAGCGTCTGCGAGAAGTCCGGGAAAAAGATTCGGAGCTCAGCGTCCCTTCTCCGCGACGAGAGCCGAATGATCATCGGGGCGGTCGCTACGTTTCGTGAAGTCGGCAAGTGGAAATCATCGTCTAAACAATGCTGTCTTGCCGCGCGGCGCTGCGACATTGACGATATCGTGGGCGACAGTGCAGGCATGACCGAGTTGAAGACGCGCACGAGAATCGCGGTGATGAGTTCCTCGACGGTATTGATCGAGGGCGAAAGCGGTACGGGGAAAGAACTCATTGCGCAGGCAATCCACAATTGCGGGCCGAGAAGCAACGGGCCATTCATAGCGGTTAACTGCGCGGCATTGCCGGATTCCCTGATCGAAAGCGAACTGTTCGGCTACGAGGAAGGTTCATTTACGGGCGCCAAGAAGAGCGGACAGGCAGGCAAGTTCGAGATGGCGGATGGGGGAACATTATTCCTCGATGAAGTCGGCGACATGCCCCTGAATGCGCAGGTAAAACTTCTGCGGGTAATTCAAGAGCGAACCGTGGCGCGCATCGGGTCGTCCATCGAGCGCGAGATCGATATTCGAATCATTGCCGCGACGGCGAAGGATTTGAAACGCGAAGTGAACTCACAGCAGTTCCGGCAGGATCTCTATTACCGCTTGAACGTACTAAACATCCGCATTCCGCCACTTCGCGAGAGGCTGGAAGACATACCAGCGCTTACCCAGAACCTGATGGAGAGGATCTCCCTGAGACTGAGGGTTGCTCCGAAAGGGTTCGAGGAAGGGCTTCTCGAAAGGCTGAAGTCGTTTTTATGGCCCGGTAACGTACGTGAACTAGGAAATGCAATCGAACGGGCAATCAACCTCGCCGGAAATGATCCGTTACTGAAGTCAGAATATTTCGACTTCGGCGACTTATATGAGGAAGTTCAGACACCATCGGCTCCACGGGGCGCGCCGCTCCGTTCGTTGGAAGCCGTGGAAAAAGATACGATTTGCAATGCGGTTGCGTTCTACAAGGGAAACATTCACCGGGCGGCCAATTCCCTTGGAATCAGTCGAAACACGCTTTATCGCAAGATGAAGGAATACGGGATCGGCGACGATGTGTCGCACGCTGGCGAACCTGAGCACGTTAACGCATAGACGGCTCTACAGCGATTCCAGTATTGCCGAGTCCTTATCGACCGCGGTTGTTTTTGGTGTGTCATTTCAAACGTAGTGAGATATCCCGGCACCGCTCCAATCTCCCTTGCAGACGCATAGGTCCTTCAAAGAAATCTACTTTGCCACCCGCAGGCTCAACGGCAGCATCATACCCGTGGAATGTCGCAAACTTGCCCGGTCGGTTTCCGCGAAACTTTTGAACCCCTCAAAGGGTTATCATGCAGGAACGCGGTTTCTAAATCCGCTGGAAGGAAACTACATGAAGAAAAGCTTGATCGCGCTCGTCGTCCTTCTCTCAACCACTGCCGCCCTGGCCGGCGACCGCGCCGATGACATTGACCGTCTGCAAAGCAGTGCCACCATCATCAAGGAAATCATGTCTGCCCCCGATAGCGGAGTGCCCAACGAAGTGATCGACAACTCCAAATGCATCGCCGTGATTCCCAGCATGTTAAAAGCGGCATTTGGATTCGGCGGAGCCTACGGCAAGGGCGTTGCCAGTTGCCGCACTGACAAAGGCTGGAGCGCGCCTGCATTTTTCACCATCAAGGGCGGGAGCTTCGGCTTCCAGATTGGCGGACAGGCCGCCGATATCATCATGTTTATCATGAACGAACAAGGCATGAATAACCTGCTCCAGAGCAAGTTCAAGCTGGGCGCGGATGCCAGCGTAGCTGCCGGTCCCGTAGGCCGCCACGCCGATGCCTCCACCGATTGGAAGATGCGGGCCCAAGTCCTCACCTACTCGCGTGCCCGAGGCGTATTCGCCGGAATCTCCATCAATGGCGCAGTCATCACCGAGCACAAGGAGGACACACGCGACTTCTATGGCCGCATGGTTCCCTTCAGAACCATTCTCTTGGGCAACATTGAGTCCCCCAAAGAAGCCGAGATCTGGCACAAAACATTGTCAACCTACGCGGGCAAGTAAACACGCCCCCTCCACCGGCCCGCCTGGTTGTGACGGCGGGCTTTTTCCGTAGCTGGACATGCGTTCTCGGCCCGTAACGTTGAAATCGTGTTTGTGTGATCCTTCGCCCTCCACTTACGTCTAACCGTTTGACCTTCCAACTCACGATTTGATAGGGTCAGTTTCTACTCATGCGCTTCTGGTTAGAGTACCTACCTGTGTGGCTCATTGCACAGACGCTGCGATGGCTGCCGCGTCCGGTGGCGCGCCCATTTGCCCGCTGCATCGCCATCCTGTTTTATTGGTGTCACCCGCGCCTGCGGCGGGTCGGCATGCGCAATCTTGGGCTAGCCTTCCCTGAGAAAGCCATCGCCGAGCGCGAGCGCATCCTAAAGGGCGTTTACCGCTCACTGGGCCGCCTGCTATCAGAGGTTCCGAAGTTCCCGGACTACACACTAGAGAGCGTTGACCGCATCGCTGTCTATGACGGGCTGGAGAATTATCTTGCAGCACGCGACCGGGGCAAGGGCGTGCTTTTCATGACTGCTCACCTCGGCGGATGGGAGATCGGGTCCTTCGTCCATTCCATGCACGGCCATTGGTTGAACATCGTCGTGCGCGATTTGGATAATCCGCTGCTCGACCGTTGGGTACGCCGCCTGCGCGAGCTGCATGGCAACAAGACCCACGACAAGGACGAATACGCCCGCGGCTTGCTTGCGGCCATGAAGCGCGGCGAAACTGTCGGCGCTCTCATGGATACCAACATGACTCCGCCCCAGGGCGTCTTCGTGAACTACTTTGGCCTGCCTGCCTGCACTGCCGGAGGAATCGCCCGCGTTGCCATGCACACCGGGGCTGCAGTCCTTCCAGCTTTCACCATCTGGGATGAAGCCCAGGGCAAATATCGCATCCGCTTTGAACCGGCAATTCCTACCGTCTCCACCGGAGACGATGATGCCGACGCGATCACCAACACACAGAACTACACGGCAGCAATTGAGCAAGCCGTCCGGGCTCATCCTGACCAGTGGTTGTGGGTACATCGGCGCTGGAAAACCCGCCCTCCAGGCGAACCCGGACTCTACTAAAGCAGCCATCCTGTCAGCTCGGACCGCGTACTCTGGCGCGGTGGTTCGACAGCGCCCATGATCGAACTGTAAACTCGTCTGTTCGGGAGCTTTCAAGGCTTCCGCGGAGGCATGATGAGCCGGTTGAAAGCCTACCTACCTCTACTTGTGCTGTTCTGTGCCTTGCAGACGGCACTGGCGCAGGATCTGGCGTCGTTTGAAAAACGAGTCCACGTCAAAACTCTTCCCAACGGACTTACTGTGCTGCTGTTAAGCCGGTCCCAGGCACCCGTCTTCTCCTTTTTCACCGTGGTGGACGCCGGCGACGCGCAGGACCCAGAAGGCAAGACCGGGCTGGCCCACATGATGGAACACATGGCCTTCAAGGGCACCAACACAATCGGCACCACTAATATCGCCGCCGAAACAAAGGCTCTCGCTAAGGTCGAGGCCGCCTACGCCGTTTACGATCGTGAAAACAATCGCACCGTAAATCGCGATGAGATGAAGATTGTGGAGTTGAAAGCGGCCTGGGAGAAAGCTATCGCAGTCGCCGACCAGTACGTTGTAAAGAATGAGTTCCCAGAGATTGTCGAGCGCAATGGCGGAGTGGGCCTCAACGCTTCCACGGGCCTCGACAGCACTCAGTACTTCTACTCCCTGCCCGTCAACCGCCTCGAACTTTGGGCCTACCTCGAGTCCGAGCGCTTCGTGCATCCGGTGATGCGCGAGTTCTACAAAGAACGCGACGTAGTGATGGAGGAGCGCCGCATGCGCACCGACTCGTCTCCAACGGGACGACTCGTCGAGCAGTTCCTCTCGGTCGCCTACGACAGCAGTCCGTATCATCGTCCAAATATCGGCTACCCCAGCGACCTAAGACACTTCTCCGCAACCGACGCGGCGAGCTTCTTCAAGACATATTACGTTCCCAGCAACATGGTAGTGGCCGTGGTCGGCGATCTGAACGTCGAGAAGACATTCGCTGTCGTGGAGAAATATTTCGGACGTATTCCCTCAGGACCCAAGCCGGAAGAATACTTCACTGTGGAAAGCAAGCAGAACTCCGAACGCAGCGTTTTGCTGCGCGATCCTTCGCAGCCCTTCTACATTGAGGGCTACCAGAAACCAAGTTACCGCGACAAGGATGATCCGGTTTATTCAGTCATTAGCGGCGTGATGAGCGAAGGCCGCACGTCGCGCCTCTATCGCTCGCTAGTACGCGACAAAAAGATTGCCGTCGCTGCAGCAGGCTTCAGCGGCTTCCCGGCGGACAAGCATCGCAACCTATACGCGTTCTATGCAGTGCCCTCGCAGGGACACAGCGCGACTGAAATGGGAACCGCCATCCACGAAGTTATCGACAAACTTAAAATTGACGGTGTGACCGCCGACGAGTTGAAAATGGTAAAGACACGCTCCAAGGCGGCGTTGCTACGTAGCCTGGCAAACAACCAGGGATTGGCCATTAACCTGGCGCAGAATCAACTGAATTACGGCGACTGGCGTGAGTTATTCCGGCGAATCGATAAGATTGACGCGGTGACCAGCGAGGACGTGAAGCGCGTGGCCAACGAGGTTTTTGTGGAAAGCAACCGCACCGTGGGAATCATGGAGACCAAGGCTGCGGCAAAGGGAGAACAGCGATGAGGACAAAATTCCTAATGGCGGCGCTTAGTGCCGCACTTTTGCTGGGACCCATGCAGGCACAGGAAGCAACCATCACTGCGACGATGCCTGGGGCCGTGCCAAACCCGGCTCCGGCGGCAACTCCGGGTATTCCGTCCAACTGGAAACAAATTGCAATTCCTGAGCTACCTCCGTTCAAGCCTCAGCAGCCGAAGCGCGTGGTGTTTGCCAACGGGATGATTGTGTTTCTGACAGAGAGTCACGAATTGCCACTGATCTCCGGCACGGCAATGATTCGCGGTGGGTCGGACTCCGAGCCGGAAACGAAAACCGGGCTGGTGGAATTGTACGGTGAGACCTGGCGCACGGGTGGCACAGAAAAGCTCTCGGGCGATCAACTGGATGACTATCTCGAGGCGCGCGCCGCCAAGGTAGAAACAGGCGGCAGTGACGCGAACACAAGCATCAGCTTCAACTGCTTGAAGGGCGACTTCAATGGCGTGCTGGGAATTTTCGCGGACTTATTGCGAACTCCCGCATTCCGCGAAGACAAGCTGGCATTGGCAAAGAAGCAGATGAACAGCGGCATCTCGCGGCGTAACGATGAATCCGACGATATCGCCGCGATGCAGCAGGACATTCTTGGTTATGGCAAGAACAGCGCCTACGCGAGAGTTCCCGAGTATGCGACCGTAGCCGCCGTCACGCGCGAAGACCTGCTGAATTGGCATACGCAACATACTTCTCCCAACAACATCATCCTCAGCGTGGTGGGCGACTTCGACTCCGCGCAGATGGAGGCGACGCTGCGCAAGGCGTTTGGCGAGTGGTCAAAGGGAGAAAAGGTCGAGGAGCCAAAGGTCGCGATCTCACCGGCAAAGCCGGGGATCTACGTCGTAGAAAAGAGCGATGTGAACCAGAGCGAGATCCGCATGATAGGGATGGGAATCGAGCGCAGAAATCCAGACTATTTTGCCGTGCAGGTGATGAATGAGATCTTCGGTGGAGGCTTTTCTTCAAGACTGTTCATCAACCTTCGCACCAAGGCTGGCCTCGCCTATTCGGTTGGCGGCGGCGTTGGCAGCAACTGGGATCATCGAGGGCTGACCGTCCTCCAGATCGGGACCAAAACGGAGACAACGACAGAGGCAATCAAGGGGCTCTGGGAGCAGGTTGACCTGCTGAAAAGAGAGATGCCGAGCGAGTTGGAAATGAAGCGCGCGAAGGATGCTATATTGAATTCCTTCATATTCAACTTTGATACTCCTGCCAAAGTTCTCCGCGAGCAGCAGACCTACGAGTTTTATGGATACCCGAGCGACTTCCTCGAACGGTATCGCGCCGGAGTGGAGAAGGTTACTGCCGCCGATGTTTTGCGCGTGGCCAATAAGTATGTACACAAGGAAGAGTTCAAGGTGCTGGTTGTCGGCAACGTCGGCGATTTCCAAAAGCAACTCGCCGCGCTCGGTCCGGTGACGCCGATCGATATCACGATCCCAGCGCCGAGCACGAGCGGCGACGCGCAAAAGGCGTCAGGCAGCAACGCCGAGGGAATGGCCGCAGCCGCGAAACTTGTGCATGCAATGGGCGGCGAGGCCAAGGTGAACGCGATAAAAGCGCTGCATCAGGTCATTGTTCTCGAACAGCAGGGTGCGGATTTGAAGATCGATCAAAGCATCGTGTATCCCGACAAACAGGTCCAGAAGATGACTCTACCGCAGGGAGAGATGCTCCAGGTTGTGACTCCTGAGAGCGCGTTCATGGCAATGGGAACGCAGGTGCGGGAGCTTCCGCCGGTCATGCGCAAATCTCAGATGACGGCCCTGAAACGCGATTTTGTGAACGTGCTGCAACATACCGCCGACCCGAAGTACACCTTCACTGCCAACGCCAAGGAAAAGCTAGGCGACGTAGAGGCAACCGTGGTGGACGTGAACGCTGACGGCGCTCCTACACGCTGGTGGATCGGTCCAGATGGAAAGCTATTGCAGGAACGCTTCACTGAGGTCGGGCAGAACGGTCCGTCAACAATGACAATGAAATACTCCGCTTGGAAGAACTTCGACGGACTACAATATCCGACGAAGTTTGAGATGCTCAGTGGCGAGGAGTCGGATGGGAGCATGACCTTGACCGCGATGGAAGTAAATGCCCCAGTGGACCCGAAGCTTTTCGAGAAGCCGCAGGAGTAATCAGTCATTATCTATTGTGGGTCGTTCTGAAGCACGGCGAAGCACCTCACCGGTGGCAATGTGACCCCCCGTAGCCTGGAGCGTTCGGACGGCGCGGGAATCCCGCGCCGTCCGAACGCAGCACCCTCTATTCCTTGGTAGCCATTGACTTTGGCTGATAGACGCAAAAGGGTTCCGAGGCCATGTAGTTGCCGGTTGCGGCGTAGGCGCGCGCACGGCATCCCATACACACGTTGCGGAACTCGCAGCAGCCACACTTGCCTTCCAGCTTGCCGGTATCGCGCAGATCGGCGAAGACCTTCGAGTCGTTCCAGATCTCGGAGAGCGGTTGCTTGCGCAGATCGCCAGCGATGGCCGGAAGATATCCGCAGGGAAAAACCTCGCCCTCGAATGAGACGAAGCAGACGCCGGTTCCGGCCAGACAGCCTTTGGTCATCGCGTTCATGGCGTTCGGATCTCCGCCTGGATGTCCATGCGGATGCGGCATACCGTCGTGGCGGATTCCGCTCTTGCCAAACTTCTCGTAGTCGGTCTTGAAAGCAATGCCGGTGGAACCGGGCATCGTCATCTCAGTTGCGCCAATGGCGGGCTTGCTCTCCATTGCAACGGGAGCCGCTCCGTAGCCCTCTTGCTTGCGTTCTTCGGCGCGACGCTGCCGGACTACGCGGAAGTAATGCGGCGCGCAGGTGGCCTTCAGCTCGATATCGCCGATGGCAGCCTGATCGTAGAACCAGTTGAGGATGCGTTCGTACTCATCGGGGGAAACCATCTGCGATTCGGCGATATCAACGCCACAGCCGACCGGCACGAGCAGGAAGGTGTGAAGTGCGTCGGCACCGAGGTTCTTCACCATGTTCAGGACGGCGGGCAGTTCGGAGGCATTGTGGCGGGCGATCGTCATATTGATCTGCACCGGCATGCCAAGTTCCTTGAGATTCTTGAAGCCATAGACAGCGGCATCAAACGCTCCGGGAATTCCGCGGAAGCTGTCATGGGTCTCGGCGTTCGAGCCATCCAACGAGATGGAGACGCGCTTGACGCCTGCGTCCACAATCTTCTGCGCGATTTCCTTTGTCACCAGCGTGCCGTTGGTGGCGAGCGCGACGCGCAGGCCTTTATCGGTCGCGTGCTTCGCGAGTTGGAAGATGTCAGCGCGATAGAGCGGTTCGCCGCCGGAGAGAACCAAGATGGGATTGGCGAAGGCGGCGATCTGATCGATGATCTCGAGGGCCTTTTCAGTGGGCAAGTCGGAGGGAGACGCGAGTTCAGTGGCGGTGGCGCGACAATGCACGCAACGGAGATTACAGCCTTTGGTTACTTCCCAAAAAATAAGGCGCGGCAGATGTTGGCTGGCACCCGAAAGAGGACTTGCACTCATGAGATCTCCTACGATCCATAACCCCGACCGCAAGCTAAAGATACTGCTCCGGACAAACATGGAGCCATGATTCTTATCACACTACGGCTGTGATTCACGTCACACCGGGGGTGAGGTATCCGGCCTACATCTACCCCCCTATATTTCCCGCCAAAAATTTGAAAACAGGGCGGTTAGAGCAAAACTAACGATGGTATAGGCCGGACTTGAAAGGGCACGGCTTCAGCCGCTGAGGAATCGTCCCTCAGGGCCTGAAGGCCCCGTAATTCTGCCTCGCTACGGCACGGCTGAAGCCGTGCCCCTTCAACGACATCAAGGCTACAGCAACTCTAGCCCTGCTCTAAGGAGCAAAGTTTCAAAGTCTCACTGTTGAAGATCAATATCCGGTTGTCCCACTACCTTCAGGATAGCAGCTTCAAGGGGTAATTTCCTCACTTGGAGCCTGACTCTATGTACTTTGGAATAAGTTGGTTATGGGAAATTCTTGAGAATTTGCACTTGACAACATGCAGGTTGCCTCCCCACATTCGCCAAAAGAAGGTGGATGCGGGCCAGGTGTGAGGTGGAGGGCGCTGCTACCCACATCTGCTAACTGCGGCAGATATGGGGCACCAGGCAGAAGGCACCTGGGAACAACAGCAGAAGCAAAAGCCGCAATGCGAGGTTAAACTTCTGAAAAAAGGGCAAGTCAACTACCCCGCCCTAGCCAAAAACAGGCTAGAACGGGGCACCCTCGTGTTCTTCTGTCAAGAGACGAGTTTTGCTGGGCTATGGTCCGACACCGCCGTTGTGGCAGTCGGAGCAGTTCACGGCGGTCAAGTCACCCAGTTCGACGGGGTGCTTGAAGGTCATGGCTGTGGTGGTCACAGCCGAAGGCAGGATGCCCTCTTCCTGTCCTAATACGGTGTGGCAGGAATTACACTCCTTGGTGATGACCTTGCCATCTTTACTGGTGTGGTTGCCGTCATGGCAACGGAAGCATCCATTGAAATAATAGTGGCCAACGTTGTCAGGGTGAGTGCGCCAATCGACCTTCATCTCCGGGAAAATATTCTCACGGAAGATGCGCTGCAACTCCATCACCATGTTCTGGATGTCGCCGGACCGGCTGCTAACCAGTTGCGGGTACTTCTCCTTGTAGAAGGACGGGATGGCCTTCGCGATGGCGTCCTGAGCCTGTTGGGTGGTTTTGTACTGGGCGGTCAGGATCTGGACGCCCTGCTGCTTTGCAAATGGCAGCGTGGGGCTGATGCGGTGGGCAGCCAGTGCCTGATCGACGGAGCGGTCTGGAGGCGTATAGACGTGCGTGGGACGGTTGTGGCAGTCGATGCAGTCCATTCGACGCTGCTCGAGTTTGCCAAGCGCAGCCGGGTCGGTTCCGGCAGCGGTGTACTCGGTAACGTTGCCGTTGGGATCGGTTTTGCGAACCCACGAAATGTTCTGACGCTTGGGGTCGCTCCTGTACTCGATCTTGTTGGCTATGTTCATGTGCCAGTGGATTCCGGCAGTTTGGCCTGAGTTCGGATCTCCGCCACCGGTTTTGATGAGCAGACGAATCTGGCTAGGCGTATTGGTTTCATCAGAGCCAAAGTGATTAATGACCTTGAGCTGCGCTCCCCAGAACTGGCGCGGCCAGTGGCACTGCTCGCAAGTTTGCGAGGCAGGGCGCAGATCGGTAACCGGCGACTCGATGGGACGCGGGTAGCTGTTCAGTACGGTCTTCACTACCTGGCGGAGCCCAGACATTTTGGACTTTACATACCAGCTTGCGCCGGAGCCGACGTGGCACTCCACGCAGCTAACGCGGGCGTGAGCCGAGTGATCGTGGGCAGTGTGCTCGGGGTGCATGACGGTATGACAGAGCTCTCCGCAGAAGGTTGTCGAGTCGGTGAACTCATAGGCGCGATAGCTGCCAACCGCGCTTAGCAAGATGAAAACAAAAACAAAAGCCACGAAAAAAGCAAGACGGCTACGCTGCCCCGGCTGGTTGAGGTCGATCTTGGGCAGCTTTTCAGCGCCTGGGATCGCTTCAAGACGGCGATGACGCTCACGCAATATGCCAAAGATCGCGAGAGCAAGGCCAGCAACAAAGAATCCGGGAAGCACCATGTAGGCGAGAATCCCGACATAGGGGTTGGGCTGGGACGAGGTTACGTCAATAATAAACAGGATGATGATGTTGGCCAGAGCGATGGCCGCCAATGCAAGCCCTGAGAGGCTGATGTAATTACGCAATAGCGATCTGTAGGAGAACCCCTCGGTCGGTGGCGGGATGGGCGTGTTCGGCCCAGGATCGGTCATTCGAATCTCCTGCTACGGTAGTGAGGCAAACGCGGTGCTTCCATATAGGACTGGAGCGCGGCAGCAGGCCTCTGAGCGGACCTGCTGCCCTGCGATGCGTCACTTCTTAGTGGATGCGTGATGGGTTTCGTCTTCGTCTCCAGCGTCGCCCGCATACTGCGACAACGTCGCGGAATCGAGTCCATGTTCTTCCTGGTAATGCTCGACTGACATCTTGCCATCGACGAACGCGAAGTTCACCGGGTAGGTGTCAGGATCGAAAATAACCTGGTAGAAGTGCCAAACGATGATGGCCAATGTGGCCAGAATCGCCTCGTAAAAGTGAACTGTAATTGCAATATCGACCCACCAGCGCGGAACTACGCTGGCGAAGGTGACCTTGAACCAGATCATGAGTCCGGTGGAGGCCATGACGAATGTTCCCCAGATCAGCGCCCAGTATTCCATTTTCTCCGCGTAGTTGAAGCGCTTGAATTGCGGCTTCCTGGTGGAGAATCCGAGGTAGTAGGCGAAGACATCCACTATATCAGTGGCGTCCTTGAGCACGGGCAGCATATCCAGAAGCATGCGGCGTCCCTCGCTGGTGAAAGCGAGGTAGATCACATGGTAGAGGCCGGCCAGAATCATCACCGTGCCGGCGAAGCGGTGCACATAGCTGCGTCCGATTTCGTTGACGAAGACGAAGCGGGTCGCGGCATCGGGGTACTTAAGCGCAAATCCCGAGACAACCAGCGTTAGGAACGAAACCAGCAGCAGGAAATGCTGAATGCGCTGGCTCTTAGTCATTCGCACAACTACACGGGGGCCGCTGACGTGCCGGCTGCCAAACCTACGGCGATCCACCAGCTTGCGCACGAAGATCATCAGGTTGTGCAGGAACATGAAGCCGATGGTTGCGAAGATTAGCAGGACGTAAGCGCTGCGAACCCAGTTGTTCACCTTGTTGCCGAAGTCGGCCTTGGCAGCAGCTTCGGGATCAAGGTGAATCTGGCCTTTGGCAAAGTTGGCGTTCGCGCCGGTATGGCATTGTCCGCAGGTCTTGACCAAGTTGGCCGGGTTGACCGTGGATAAAGGATCTGAGGGCGGCAGTATGTCGTGATTCCCGTGGCATGACGAACAACTTGCGGTGCGCTTGGATCCCACGGCGCTTGCCATACCGTGATAGCTGGCGTTGTAGCTGTCCGTGCGTCCCCCAGGAATGCCAAACTCCGCGGTCATTCTCACATTGTTGTGACACTGGGCGCAGACCACGTCGGCCTGATTCGTTGGCGATACCCACGAATCCTTGTCCTTGACGGCCTTGATTGTGTGAACGCCATGACAGGTCGTACAGACTGGCCCTTGAGTATTGCCGTCGGCCAGGACCTTGCCGTGAATGCTCTTGGCGAACTGAACCGCCTCCCCGGAGTGACACTTGGAGCAGGTCTTGGGCACGTTGGCACGGAAGACCGGCGAGGTGGGATCGTTCGGGGCTCGAACATCATGAGCGCCGTGGCAGTCCGAACATACCGCCGCTTTGTCGTTGCCGGACGCCGACAGTTTGCCGTGAATCGACTCCTGGTAGGCGAGAGCGGGTCTGCCAGCCAAGCCCGGAATCGGTTGACTGTGACATTGGCCGCACATCTTGGGAATGTTTACCTTCGCGGAACGGGACTTGGGGTCGCTGGCGGGTAAGATCTCATGAATATTTCCGTGGCAGCTTTCGCAGTTTGCAGCTTTAACATTTCCGGCAGCCAGCGCTTTCCCGTGTACACCGTCGCTATACTTCGCCTGCTCTTCGGCGTGGCAGGTAACACAAGTTGGTTTCTTAAGACCCGCGTCATGCGGAAGAGCCTTGACGTCAGTGTGGCAATCCACGCAGGAGAACATGGAACCGTGAATCGAAGCCTTGAATGCGTCTCCATGCACATCTTTGCCGTTGACCATCGAGGCGTCGCTGTGACAGGCAAGGCAGTCGTCAGCGGAAAGCTTGGGATCGGCGGCCTTGGTTGCTGCGTTCACAAACCCGGCGCAGGCAAGCACCAGGCACGTTATCCAGAGTAGTCTTAGATTCTTCACAAAACCCTTCACCTTCAACTTTGGCACAAGACTTCGAGTAGCCGCCCGGGCATGGTGGTCCGGGCGGTTCAATCCAAGAGTTTGCAGGAGTTAACTTCTATTTCAGCGTTTTCACGAACCCGGCAACAGCTTTCGCTTCTTCAGGGCTCACGGCAATTGGTTTCATTTTTCCCTGGCCCTTGGTGATTATGGTAACCACCTGGTCCAGCGATTTTGCTTTCGCCTCGGGGGCGGTTAACGGCTTAACACCCATCGCGGGAATGGCTTTGGAGCCGTCTGCTCCATGGCATCCGGCGCACTTCGCCTTGAAAATCGCGGCGCCGTCGGCGGCAAACAGAGGCATTGACATTGTGGCCACAATTACGAACGCAAAGAACCTCTTCATCGATTCTCCTGTATTGTTTTGGCATTCCTGAAAGCGGCGGCCAGTTCGGGCACACGTCTACCGCTTTTACAGGACTCATTGGTTTTCGCATCCGCAGCGCACTTGGGGCAGTGCGTAACCTCACGAGTTTCTGTGACTCCCATCACACACATGACGGACATTCCCATTACGCCGCGACGGTCGGACATGGCTTTTCATGCCGGTATTGGGGGAGGCCGAGCGTGCTGCCGAGTTCGGTAGCGATACTGAAACATACGGCTGCTTCACCAGTGCCAAGGAGGGAAAACCATTGAACTTGTTTGAAATGATCTCTCTCACCAGCCCGAATTGCAAGCGCGTTCCCTTGTTGAAATGGCCACGCGCCTGACTGGACCGCGGCCAGACAGCGAAATACTCTCTCTTACGTTTGAGAGAGCAGGCCAGGGTGAATTTGCAAGCCAACGCCGCTATTTAGCCCCAAGAACCAAGAATAAGCTGCGTTAATTGACGCTATGAGCAAATATGCACAGATTAAGCGTCGGCATGGCCCCTATCATCGTCTCCGAAGCGTAACAAAGGAGAATCGATGACACCCAAGAAGCTACTCACCGTCGTTATGGGACCGCTTGTTGTTCTAGCCCTCTCGCTGCCCGCAATGGCGCAGAACAGTTCGGAATCCCGCAGCAGCAGCACAACTACCACGTCGCAAGATGCACCGCGTCAGGCCGAAATCAGTCAGACGACGGAGACTAAAACGAAGTACAAGAAACATCATCACCATGTAAAGAAGAGCGAAACGACAACGACGACTATCGAGCCACGGCACGTAGATGAGCAGAGAAGTACAACGACGAGCACGGAAAGCCACGAACAGCACGAGGAACACACTCAGCAGTAGTTACCAAGCGTTCACGACCAATCAAAATATCCGCGCAAAGATAGTCCCTGCGCTCGAATTCCGGTCCTTGAATTCGTCGTAGGGACTTTGACTGTGATTGAGACTTGTCCCCTCATCGCAAGGCGACATGAATCTCATCGGCCACCAGGGCACGACAACCAACCTTTCCTACGCGGCACTCTGCTCCCCGCCTCTTGACGCCCCAGCACCTGCCACGGATGGGGCGCAATGATCGACATGCAAGAAGCGATCGGCATGCAGTTTGGCAGCCTCCGCTTCGCTTTGAATCGCATGTTGGGTATGTCCGTGAGCGAGGTAGGCGTGGAGCGCGGCCTTCTCGTACATTCCAGCCGCTTCCTGCTTGGCCGCTTCTTTGTGATGGTAAGCTGCGCACTCATGATGACGAGCCGCACGGTGATAAGCCAGTTCACAAATCGTTGACATAAGGTTGTCCTTTTCTTCCTCGTCCCCGTAACCGCTGGACTACGAGATTGTGGCTACCCTTTGTGTACTCTTGCGGCCAGGCTAAGTCTGAGCAAAATTGACCGTCTGGAAATGGCGGCCTCGCTGCTCATATGGATTCTTTTCTGGAGTCTGCAAATAAAAATGCAGAGGGCCGCACGGGGCGGCCCTGCCAATGTCTGCGATTAACCCTGCATTCAGGAGGCTATGGAGCGAGCGCGCTGAATGCGGATCTTGCGTGAGCGGCTAAGCCCGATGGAGCGCACACGTTCATATGCGCCGTGCAGGTCGTCGCTCAGGCGACGCACTACTTCCATGCAAATTGTGGGGTTGACACGCAGAAACTTGAGTATGTCCTTGCGCTTCACAAAAGCGACCTGTGCGGTATCCAGCAATTCCGCCGTGACCTCATAGGTATTTCCACCCAGTGTCGAACCAAGTCCAAGAACCTCTCCTGGACCGGCCACGCGCAACATCAAGCGTTTGCCGCTCTCGGAGCATATGGAGAGTTTGGCGCGACCTTCGCAAAGCACATAAACTCCGCGCGAGGGACGGCCTTCGGCAAACAGAAGCGCTCCCTTGCCGAGAATAGCCTGCTCTTTTATCTCGTCGAATCGGCGAATCGCGTCTGGCGACATATCGCAAAAGGGACGATCAGAGCGGAATGCACAGTGGCTGCAACTTGGTTGCATATCTCTCTCCATGTGCGTTTTTATCGTTTGTGCGAGGTACACGCAGTGATTACAGTCACCCGGTAACGTGAGTGCCGCCACAGGGCGATCATCCACCTGACCTTTATTCCAGTACGCTCGCGGAGGGGACGTTGGGCGGAAACGAGCTGGAATGCATCCTGCCAGGAGAGCCGGATTTTACCAATTCAGCAACGTTAAGAGTCCATGCACGGGTATTCCGACCCATTCGGGCCGGTGTTCGAGTTCGTATGCAATTTCCAGAAGCGCTTTCTCTATGAGATGTGCCCGCAGCAATATCTCCGTCTCATTTTCCGTTCCCGGCAGGAAGTCCTTCCCTCGCGCGTTTTCCAGATAGCCTTGCAAAAACGTTGCAGAAACCCACAAGTGCCAATTCTCCGCCCACCGGTCGATGCGAGCCACCTGTTCGCGCCCTTTCACCACTCCGGGCACATAGCCATAGGAAACCGCGTGGGCCGCATAATGCAGCGAGCTAATCATGCTGGCTACATCGCGCAGTGCGGGGCGCTTGATTCGCCTCTCGCTCAACGGTCTTCCGGCGGGTCCGTCAAAGTTCTGGATGATGGCATCGTTGCCGGTGAACAACACATTGCCCAGTTGGTAGTCTCCGTGAATCCGGATGCGCGTACCCGAAATCCGATGATCGCGCAGGGGGAGCAGCCCGCCCCGGATGTTAGACTCGTTGGCCAGTAATTCCTCGGCGGCGTGGCGCGCCGCTTCCGGAAGCGATTTCAAACGCATGCGCAATGCATCCAGAGAACGCCCCATAAGTCCAAGCATCCCGTGATAGAGTCCGTACTGGTAGAAGTCCGTGAACGGCTCCGGCACGAACTCAGGCAGTTCCTCATGTGAACTCAAAGCGGCGTGCAGTTCCGCCGTCCGCACGCCGAGTAGGCGCGCCATATTCTCGAAAGTTCCCAGCAATTCCGCCATCAAAGCCGGCAGGGAACGCTGGGCCAGCAGCAACGGACTTCCGGCGGCGATCTCCCTTGCGCGCGGATCTTCATCATGCACGGCCAGCGCGCGCTCGAAGTACAAGCCCAGATGATCGATCGCGTATTGCCATCCTGCCGTTGCGTCCCGCACGTAGCCGGTTATCAAACCTATGGTCGTCTGCTGAAGCTCGCCTTCATCATTCCGGCAATACTCCAGCCACCCCAGCGACTTGGGCATGTGAGTGAAACTTGTCCTTTCGGTCAGGAACTCTTCCAGCTCGCGGTCAGGATTTATCCCAAACTCCACCTCCCGGTAAAGCTTAAGGACAAAGTCCTCGCCCAGGCTCACAAAGGTGTTGGGAGATTCCACCGGCTGTACCCGCGGCTCCCGGTTCGAGCGCACATGCGACCAGGCTTCGCGGAATGACCTCGTGTGTCCGGCCACCAACTCGCCATGGCTACCCTTGAATTTGCTGCGTTTCAGAACCGCGGTCAGAAGCGCATCGCTGAAGCTGCGCTCGAATAGCGCGCTGTGTACCAGCATCCAGCCCTGGTCGTTGAATTCCAGCTTCACCAGGACTGCCTCGGGATGTTCGAGCATGACCTTCTCCGCTTGCGCACCTTCGGCCAGCGCCAATGGAATCGTGTAGCGCTCGTCTTCGCCGTCACTATATTCGACGCGAATCAGCATCACGTAACTCTGGGTGTTACGCAGCGGAACCACATCCTCCGTAGCGACCTGAGTGATTGTCCGGTTGCGTCCGAGGAACCAGCGCCGCTGGCGCAGGATGCGTGGCAGCATCCGCGCCACTTTCTCCAGCGTGACGTCGCTCCATATTTCCTTGCGTGACGGCACCGCAAGGGTCACAATGCGCCCGTCGCCATCGCTCTCGTTCAGCAACTCCTCGCCCGCCTCTTTCGGCAGCATCTTGAACCAGTAGAACGAGTACGCAGCAAGAGATAGAAAGTACGGTTCCTGCGTAATGGGAGGAAAGCGGCTGACACCGAATATCTCGAGCGGCGTCATGCCCTGAAACTTCTGCAAATCCAGCGACACTCCCTGGCTAAAGCGCGAAAGATTTGCCACTACCAGAATTCTCTCGTCGCCGAGCTGGCGGGAGAACGCCAGCACCCTGCGGTTTGACGGGTAGAGAAACTCCAGTGTCCCCCGCCCGAAGGCGCGGAATTGCTTGCGCTCCGCGATCAGCCGCTTCATCCACCACAGCAGCGAATGCGGATTGCGCTGCTGCGTCTCAACGTTTACCGCCTCGTAGTGGTACTCCGGATCGATGTTTACCGGCAAGTAGAGCCGTTGCGGATTCGCCCGCGAGAAGCCCGCATTGCGATCCGAGTTCCATTGCATTGGCGTCCTCACGCCATTGCGGTCGCCCAGGTAAACGTTGTCGCCCATGCCGATCTCGTCGCCGTAGTAGATAACCGGCGTACCCGGCAGCGAGAACAGCAGCGCGTTCATCAGCTCGATCTTGCGGCGGTCGTTTTCCAGCAGCGGCGCAAGTCTGCGGCGAATGCCCAGGTTAATCCGCATCTGCCGGTCGTGGGCATACGAGCGATACATGAAGTCGCGCTCTTCGTCGGTCACCATCTCCAGGGTGAGCTCGTCGTGATTGCGCAAGAACAACGCCCACTGGCAATTTTCCGGAATCGCCGGCGTCAGCTTCATGATGTCGGTGAGAGGATAGCGGTCCTCCATCTGCAGGGACATAAACATCCGGGGCATCACCGGAAAGTTGAATGCCATCTGGCATTCGTCACCGCGGCCAAAGTAGGCAACCGAATCTTCGGGCCACTGATTGGCCTCGGCCAGCAGCATTTTGTCGTGGTACTTTTCCTCCATGTGGGCACGCACTTCGCGCAGCGCCGCGTGGGTCTCCGGAAGGTTCTCGCAGTTTGTGCCTTCGCGTTCGAACAGGTATGGCACGGCGTCGAGGCGCAGTCCATCCACACCCATGTCAAACCAGAAGTCCATGGCGGCCAACATCGCCTGCTTTACTTCGGGATTCTCCCAGTTCAAATCCGGCTGATGCGCGTAAAAGCGATGCCAATAGTAAGCCTTCGCCACCGGATCCCAGCTCCAGTTCGAAGCCTCGAAGTCCTTGAAGATGATCCGTGCTTCCGCATACTTTTCCGGGGTGTCGCTCCAGACGTAGAAGTTCCGCCAGCGGCTTCCGGGCGCTGCCCGCCGCGAGCGCTGAAACCATTCGTGCTGATCGCTGGTATGGTTCAGCACAAGCTCGGTAATTACGCGCAGACCGCGCCGGTGTGCCTCTTTCAGAAAGCGATGGAAATCCCTCAGCGTGCCGTAGGAAGGGTTTACGTCGTTATAGTTCGATATGTCGTAGCCATCGTCCCGCAGGGGGGAAGGGCAGAAGGGGAGCAGCCAGATGGCCGTTACTCCCAGGTCCTCCAGGTAATCAAGCTTCTGGGTTAGTCCACAGAAATCCCCGATCCCATCGGTCACGCTGTCATAGAAGGCCCTCACGTGTATTTCGTAGATGATTGCGTCTTTGTACCAGGTCGGTTCCGAGCGCGGTGCCATGGTTGAAGTGTGTTTCCTCTCGACGCATTGGTCTAGCGAGGGTGGGTCTACCAAGTGTTGCTAACTTTAACGCTTTATGAATAAGGCATCATACTAACCGCAGCCTCTGATGCATTGCTTAACAGGCTTAGAGGCACTTCGGCCAATTACTCAACTCTGGGCCAGAGTCCAGTCTGGGTGTTCCGCGGAATTATTTCGCCACTCTCAGACAAAAAGCCCAGCCGGCTCGCCAGTTGGGCTTCATTCCGTTTCGGGCGCACGTAACCGTTCGCGCACCCATCGCACACCCTTGTTGTGATGCGTGCGGCGCCTTGCGGGTTGACTGAGCGGCGCAGATGCAAATAATGTGCTACTCTCGAGCCTCGGCGGGCATCATAATGTCCAGCCTCTATGAGAGCACCCAAGAGCAAGCAAACGCGGCTCCATATCACTACCAAGCCGCGAGCCGCCGGCGATAAATATCAGCGTATTCTCGATGCCGCCATCTCCGTTTTCGCCGAGAAGGGCTTCCATGTTGCGCGCGTCTCCGACGTGGCGGACCGCGCCTGCGTCGCAGACGGCACCATCTATCTCTACTTCCGGAACAAGGAAGAGCTGCTCATGACCGCCATCAACACTGCGTTTGATGCCTTCATGAGTCAAGCCCGGAGCGAACTGGATGCCATCGCATCGCCCTCCGGCAAACTTCGCCGGCTCGCCCATCTCCACCTGGAAGCGCTTGGCTCCAACCGCGACATGGCCGTGGTGCTTCAGATGGAGTTACGGCAGAGCGCACGCTTTCTTGCCCCTTTTTCACATCAGCACATGGTGGAGTACTTCGGCCTGGTTCGTTCCGCGATCCGCGAGGGACAGGCACAAGGCGTCTTCCGTACCGATCTTCGCGAAAAGATCGCAGCCAACTGTTTCTTCGGCGCGCTCGATGAGATGGTGACCTCCTGGGTGCTCGACGAAACAAATTATCAACTATCAGATGTAGCCGATTCGGTCGCAGACGTCATCTTACTTGGCTTGGGAGGGTAAGTTGCTCAATTGCCGCGTTCGAAGGGATGAAGCATGAACGCTCCACCAAATCCCCGTACCTTGGCTGACGTTTTTTTTCAAGTTGTGGAACGTAACCAAGCCAGGGTGATGCTCTTCGAGAGCGGCTCCGAGTGGCATGCCGTATCTTCCTCCGACTTCTACCGCCGGGTCATGGGAGTGGTGCAGGCGCTGCGTCTCCGCAAGGTCTGCCGAGGCGACCGCGTCGCCATTCTCGCCGAGAATCGCCCTGAGTGGACCATCGCCGACTTCGCTATTCTGCTGACCGGTGCGGCTACCGTACCCATTTACTCCACCCTTACGGCTGAGCAGATTTCCCACCTTCTGCGCCACTCCGGAGCGAAGACCTGTTTCGTATCGACCCCCGCACAATTGGCCAAACTACGCTCCATCCAGTGGAATACCTTCATCGAGTCCGTCATCCTGATGGACGAGCCAGCTCCAGGGGAGAGCGGTTTGGTTTCCATGCCTGCGCTGATGGCAGCAGGCCCGGCGGGACGCGTGCCTGAACTCGACGCCCTGGCCGATGCCATCTCTCCCGACGATCTCGCTACCTTGATTTACACCAGCGGGACCACCGGCGTCCCCAAGGGCGCGATGCTTACTCATGGCAATATCGCGTCGAATCTCTCTTTCTCGCTCGCTGAATTTGACCTCGCGAAGGGCGACCTTGCGGTCAGCTTTCTTCCGCTGTCGCACATTACCGCCCGCCATGTGGATTTTGCCGAACTCTATCGCGGCGTCACCGTCGCGTATTGTCCTTATCTTGAGGATCTTCCCCGCATCCTGCGGGAGCTTCACCCCACCGTCTTCGTGGCCGTGCCTCGCGTTTACGAGAAAATCTACAACCAGGTGCAACGCGGCGTGGCCGTTGGCTTCAAGAAAACGCTCTACGGCTGGGCGATGGCTGTAGGCCGCAGAAATCTCGATGCGGTGCTCGCCGGCAAGCGGCCCTCTTCCCTTGCGTGGAAGATCGCCAACTGGCTCGTTTTCTCCAAGGTGCTCGGCGCGATGGGTGGAAAGGTACGGATCTTCATTTCCGGCGGCGCTCCCCTCGGCAAGGAACTCGCCGAGTGGTACGCCCAGATCGGCCTTCTGGTTCATGAGGGATATGGCTTGACCGAGACTTCACCGGTCATCGCTCTGAACTCGCCGCGCGCCCGCAAGCTTGGCACCGTTGGACACCCTCTCTCGAACGTTGAGGTGCGCATTGCCGACGATGGCGAACTGCTCGTCCGCGGCCCCAGCATCTTCAAGGGGTACTGGAATATGCCGACGGAAAGCGCCGCGGCCTTCGAGGGAGACTGGTTCAAGACCGGAGACATTGCCAACCTCGACTCCGATGGCTTCCTCACGATCACCGACCGAAAGAAAGATCTGATCAAGACCTCCGGCGGCAAGTTCATTGCGCCGCAGCCCATTGAAAACTCGCTGAAGTCCAATCCCCTGGTCGCGGAAGCCGCAATCGTGGGAGACCGGCGGCGCTTCCCCGCCGTCGTGATCGTTCCGGCCTTCACGGCGCTTGAGGAATGGGCCGCAGCGAACGGAATCATTTTTCTCTCCCGCGAGGCACTGGTCTCCAATCCCTTGGTGCAAGCCCATTTTGAGAGCATCGTCGAGCAGATCAATCTGAGCCTTGCACGATTCGAGCGGCTCAAGAAGGTTCTGCTGGTTGCGGATGAGCTAAGCATCGAGAACGGAACCCTCACTCCGACACTCAAGCTCCGCCGCCGAAGCCTCGAGGCGCTTTACAAAGAACAGATCGAAAAACTGTACGAAGACTCGCCGGACGTCGTCCGCTCGGTATGAGGCAAGGTCGGGGTAGCGCCTCGCAGGGGTAGGAGAAGTTTTCTCTAGGCCCCGTCTTCTTAGTCTCTAGACCGGTTCTAGTGTTGATGTACCCTACCATTCCACCTTAGCCGCAACAGCAGCGGCGAAGGTGGGGCACCGAGATTTATTGTTCGGCTACCATCGAGAACCCGAGAGTCGATTTCCTGGATACACCTATTGTGATTTCGCCCTCGCCATTGCGGAACAGGATTTACAATATCTGGATGGCACCGCTCTCAATCGCAGGAAAGTCACTCGCGGAACGGATTTCACGGTAGTGACGTCGGCAGTCACTGGGGGATCCGGAGTCAGCCCTGTTCCCAGCGTTGCGACTCTGAGCTTGCGGCCCTCGTGGCTGCCCGCCTTCATTCCAGCATTTGACGGTCTGCGCGCAGTCGCGATCATCGTTGTTCTCCTCTACCATTGCCACCCGCGCCTACAAGGAACCATTTTCGAGGGGTTCATAGTCTGGGGCTGGACCGGCGTCAGCCTATTCTTCGTCCTCTCAGGATTCCTAATCACCGGAATTATCCTCGACTCCCACGGCTCGCCACGCTTCTACACCAATTTCTTCGCGCGCCGGTTTCTTCGCATCTGGCCGGCTTATCTGATGCTGCTGTTTCTTTACTACTGGTTCTTTCCGTTCGTCTTCAGCGGCTATCGATGGATGTTTCATGGCATCGCTGCCGCGCCCTGGCTCTTCCTCCTGCTCTTTGTACAGAACCTCTGGCCCATCTCCCTGCCCGGTGCCATCGGCCCTACCTGGAGTCTTGCCATCGAGCAGCAGTTTTACCTATTCTGGGCTCCCATCGCGCGCCGGCTGCCACCCCGCTGGCTCTTGCTCGCCGCGACCGCCATGCTGGCCACCTCACCGATAGTTCGCATTTTCTGGGGAAACCGCCTCACGCCCACCCATACTCTCACCCATCTTGACGGCCTCGCCGTCGGCTCAATCATTGCCATCGCGCTACGCGTGTTTCCGTGGCCGCTCAACACATGGAAGTGGGTTGCCCGCGCCGCGCTAGGGGTTGGAGCGGCGGGCATCGCGCTCATGCTCAATCATGGCTCTGCCTGGACTGACACGCTGATCTCCATCGGTTTTGGCGGAATGTTGCTGGCGGGACTACTCGGGCAAACCGGTATTCGCCCCACACTCTACTGCCGTGCGCTCACTTTGCCTCCACTATTGTTTGTTGGGAAGATCAGCTACGGCCTCTACGTCACCCACATTCTTGTCTTTTCCGTGCTCGGCGGCTATGTTGACAAGCCCCTAGACCACTTCGGAATCCCGGGCAATCTGGCGATTGTGGTGATCCGTCTGGCAGCCTCCATCGGCTTCGCCGCCATGATGTGGTATCGCTTCGAAAAGCCTATTCTCGGCCTCAAGCGTTACTTTAATTTTCGCTAGTAAGATTGCAGGATTGGCGTATCCGCAAACCCGCATTTGCTGATTACGGCAAATATGGGGTGCTCGGGAGTTACCGTGCACCTTTGGCGCACGGGCACTCCGCAGCAAAGCGGGAAGTAACGCGGTTCACTGAACAGACCCAAAAAAGACCGCGTTCAACTCGCGGCCCCATCCTTGTTTGCGATGACGCTCTTCTTATTGTTTATCGATCCCCTGCGGCGTAAAAGTAATTGTGGCACGCTGACCCGCAGGGCCCAGATTTCCCGTCGGCTTTCCGTTGTATGTCACTGTCAGTCCGGCAGGATTTCCCGCGATCAGCGTCAGCTTTTCCTTCGCCGAATAGCTCCGCGTCCGCATCTCCGGCTTGTCTGGATCGAGCGTCAGCGTTTCCACCGGCTTGCCATCGCTGCGCACGCTAATCCAGGCCCGCGCGGAGGCGGAAACCGAAATCTCCACCGGAGCCTTGGAAGCCTTCACGGCTGCTGACGGCTGCGACAAAGCGCCTGCCGCCCGACTCGTATCCTGTTTGGCATTCTGCGGCGGGTTCCCGGATGCGGCTGGAATTGCGGTTGAAGTGGTTTGGATTGAAGTTGAAGCCGTTCCGGGCGCGGCGTTCATTGTTCCGTTGGTGCCCGTGTTCGCGACTCCACCCACGGATGTATTCGGATCGCTGGCCGTTACGGCTGTCTGCGGCGGGACGGAAGGCGGAGCCATCGCGCTCACGGCTCGACTCTGCGATGCCAAGTCTCTGGCTTCCCTGCGATGCTCTTTCAGCCACAAGGCGGCAAGTCCAAGCGCCACAATTACAGCTAATATGCCTACAAACGTCGCCGCGTTCAAGGACCACCACGGATCTTGCGCCGACGCGCGGGCGGTGGAAACCTGGCTGGCCAATGTTTCCATATCGGTCTCCGGAAGCGTCGCTTTCGCCGCTTCCAGATAGGCTGCCACGGTTTTTTCTTCGTCGAGACCTACGCATCGGGCGTAAGCCCTCACAAAACCTTTGTTGAAGATTCCTCCCGGCAACTCATCGAACCGGTCGCTTTCCATGGCCTGCAGGGCCCTGGTGCCAATCTTCGTTGTAGCCGCAATTTCCTGCAGCGTAATGTTTCGCGCTTCCCGTGCTTTGCGCAGATTTTCCCCAAACGATACCACGTCGTCCGCCCTTGTTCGATCAGCCAGTTCCGGAACTGCAGCCTCCCTGCGTCGCTCCGCCAGCGTTCGCACAGTTGTTAAGTGATTGCAATTCATCATAGAAATGCTGCAATCGCAAGTCAAACCGAAACAGGTCATTCCTCATTAATATTATTGACTGGCGCGTCGATGTATGTAATTCAGAAAAAGGACCAATCCCCTTTGGGTGCCTTTTGCCACTTTGAGAAAACCATCCGCAGGCTATAATGGGAAGCTCTGAGCTTCAAACACAGGCAACACTAGAGTTAGCGATATAGCGATATGACGACGCGACCGCACGAGACTACAGAAGTTAGGCAGTCGAAACCGGAACTCGCCATCCTCCATGACGTGGCCAAGGCGCTCACGTCTTCGCTGAACCTCGACTCGGTCCTCCAGACCATCATGGAAAAGGTCGCCGCCTACTTTCGCCCTGACAACTGGAGCCTGCTCATGGTCGATGACGAACATCACGAACTCTACTTCGCCATCGCCGTTGGAGATGCCAGCGAGTCCCTCAAGTCGGTCCGCCTGCGTATTGGGGAAGGAATTGCCGGTTGGGTAGCAAAATACGGAGAGCCGCTGGTGGTCCCAGACGTTTCGAAGGACGAACGCTTTGCGCCGCGCATCGACGAGGTGACGCAGTGGAAGACCCAGTCCATTCTCTGCGTGCCGCTGGCTTCCAAGAACCGCATCCTCGGTGTCATTCAGCTCATCAACGTCGAGATGTCCAGCTTTGGCAACGATCAGTTCATGCTGCTGCAGGCGCTGGCCGATTACGCCGCGATTGCCATCGATAACGCGCACGCCGTCGAAAAGATCCAGGAGCTGACAATCACCGACGACTGCACCGGACTGTACAACGCCCGCCATCTCTACAACACGATTGAAGCCGAGCTTTACCGCTCAACCCGTTTCGGCTATGAGTTCAGCGTCCTCTTCCTTGACCTGGATCGCTTCAAGCTGGTGAATGACAATTACGGCCACCTCGTCGGCAGCCGCTTGCTTTTTGAAATTGGCGCATCCATCAAGAGCCACCTCCGGCTCATCGACTACGCCTTCCGCTACGGCGGCGATGAATTCGTCGTTCTGCTGCCCCAGACCAGTAAACATTCCGCACTCGTGGTGGCCCGCCGCCTGATCGATATCATGCGCAACACTCGCTTTCACCTTGGCGACGGTCTCGACCTCAACATCCGGTGCAGCATGGGAGTAGCCAGCTTCCCCGACGACGCGAGAAACGCCCACGACCTCATCCGCGCGGCCGATGAAATGATGTACACCATCAAGAACACCACCCGGGACGGCATCGCCGTCTGCGGCAAGGGACCGACCATATAACTCGTGAGCCTCGCCAAATGAAGCGGGAAGATCAGAATCAGACACTTGAAGCGATCTCCGGGCGTGCGACCGGAGTATTGTTTTTCGCCGGATTCGGCGCACTGTGGCTCTGTACGGGCCTATCCGCCCTGCATCGTCTGACCCTGGCAGCCTGCGTTTTCGCCGTGGCCGCACCCGTGGTTTCACTGGTGATTCCAGCGCTGCTGCTGTTGTGGCGAGTTCCCTCGATTCCTCTGGAAGCCCAGGATGAAGAGCGCAACCGGCAGTACAGGCGTACCTTTGGCCGAATCAATGGAATTCAGTGGACCGCGATCATTCTCGCTGTCATTCTCTTGAATATCTTTCATCAGGTAGCCTATATAGTGCCAACGATAGCGACGATCGTCGGACTTCATCTTTTTCCGTTGGCCCGCCTCTTCCAATACCCTGCGCACTTCGTTACAGGCACTTTGCTGGTTCTTTGGTCGGTAGGAACTGCAACATTGCTTAGCAGTCAGAACATCGCCGGATTCGGGGCCGTTGGGACTGCAATCATCCTGTTGCTTAGCGCCGCATACACCTTGGTTTCAGCCACACGCGCGGCTTCGTCTCTCCAGACGACGAAAATATAATCTCCCAAATTTCTTCTGCAAATTTCAATCATGAAGAAGCCGTTTACTTATCGACCCCGAAATCCCACACAGCGCCGTTTCCATCGTCTTCCGGAGCGGAAATGACGATGGCGTATTCGCCCGGCGTCAGGTCTTCGAGCGGGATCACCTTCCACCAATCGCCGCTGAACTTCTCCGCCCGCGAATGCAGAAATTTTTCCGTCACGCTCTGTGCCCCGGTGATTGCCGACCTATTCTTTGGCAGCACCCTCAGGTCTTTCTTGCGCTCCAGCCGCACGATGCGGAAGCTGTCTCCTGGAATTGCCCCCTGATCGTTTTCCATGTCCACATAGATTGCCGGCGATGGAACATGCACCCGCACTTTGGCCTCTGCGCCTTTCAATTCGATGGTCTGCGTCTGGCTGGCAATAGGGATGATCGATTTGCGCAACATGTTTTTCCCCGTATTGCCGTTCACCTGAATCTTGTTCGCATCGATCTTGCTCAGCACGGGCTTGCCTGCCGATTCCTCCAGCAAAAACACTCCGCCTTCAGCGGGCAGGCGCAGCTCTGGAGCCACCAGCGGGGTGTTTAACATTGCTTCCTTGCGCGCCGCGACCTCTTCGGCTGTCACCTGCTTCATTTCTTCGGCTGCGCTCTTGTCGCGCTCGGAATTCCACTCGCTGGTCGCCTTCCAGTCCACCAGCGACACGGGGAGTTCCTCCCACTCGCCGCGCTCGGCGCTGAAATATTTCAGGCGGTCGCCTTCTTTTTTCCATTCAGTTGCCGTCTGGAAGCTACCGTCCGTCAGAATCAGCCGCTTCACGGCTTGCGGAAATGCCTGAGTTCCGAGCAGCAACCCGATCAGGGTTACGACGGCCAACCTATTCAAAGCCCGAGACATAGCTTGCAATATCGTGCGCTTCATAGTGCGTAAACCAGTCCTCGACTCAGTCCGCAAACCAGTCCGCAAACCAGCTTCACAAGATACACCGAAGGTGCGTTTGGATGCCTATGCTCTATTCCGCTTTTGAGTGTTTGGTAATTTTCTTGGCTATTGCGGCTTGCTCACAAGCCCGATTTCGTAGAAAATTGATTGTGCATCCCTCCCAAATTCACCAACTCAAATACAACCTGGTTACGAGGACGATATGTCAGCAAAGTACATCTTTGTAACGGGCGGCGTCGTGTCTTCTCTCGGCAAGGGCCTGGCCGCTGCCAGCATCGGCTGCCTGATGGAGAGTCGCGGTCTACGTGTCACCCTGCAGAAGTTCGATCCCTACCTCAACGTCGATCCCGGAACCATGTCGCCGTTTCAGCATGGCGAAGTTTTCGTCACCGACGATGGCGCGGAAACCGACCTTGACCTGGGACACTACGAGCGCTTCACTCATGCCCGCCTTACGCACGACAACAACTTGACCACCGGACGCATCTACGAGCAGATTATCGCCAAGGAACACCGTGGAGATTATCTCGGTAAGACCGTGCAGGTGATCCCGCACGTCACCAACGAGATTAAGGCCGCGATGAAGAAGATTTCGCACGATGTCGATATCGTCATCTGCGAAATCGGCGGAACCGTGGGCGATATCGAATCGCTTCCCTTCCTGGAAGCCATTCGCCAGATGCGCCAGGAACTTGGCCGTGAAAATACTCTTTTCGTCCACGTCACGCTTGTCCCCTACATCGCCGCTGCCGGAGAGCTAAAGACCAAGCCGACCCAGCATTCGGTGAAGGAGATGCTCTCGATCGGAATTCAGCCTGACATTCTTCTCTGCCGCACCGACCGTTTCCTGCCGCAGGAAATGAAGAGCAAGATCGCCCTTTTCTGCAATCTCGAAGAGCGGGCCGTGATCACGGCCCGGGACGTAGCCAGCATTTATGAGTGCCCACTCTCATTCGCCCAGGAAGGCGTCGATAAGCTTGTGCTCAAGTATCTGCACATCGATGCCAAAGACGCCGACATGAGCCAGTGGGAGGCACTCGTTCATCGCGCCTACAATCCGCAGGACGAAGTGCTGATTGGAATCGTCGGCAAGTATGTCGAATACGAGGACTCTTACAAATCGCTAAAAGAGGCGCTGGTTCACGCCGCGTTGAATTACAACCTCAAGCTCAATGTGCAGTGGATTGAAGCCGAAGGACTGGAATCCAAAGACAAGAAAGACCGCAACTACGAATCGCAGCTCACCGGCTTCGACGGAATCCTCGTCCCCGGCGGCTTTGGCAAACGCGGCATCGCCGGAATGCTCAACGGCATCCGCTTTGCGCGCGAGCATAATGTTCCCTATTTCGGCATTTGTCTTGGCATGCAGACGGCATGTATCGAGTTCGCCCGCAACGTCTGCGGGCTGGACGACGCCAATTCGAGCGAATTCGATCCTGCCACGCCTCACCGCGTCATCTACAAACTGCGCGAACTGCGCGGAGTAGAGGAACTCGGCGGCACGATGCGCCTCGGTGCGTGGGATTGCAGACTCGACGCGGACTCCAAAGCGTACAAAGCATACGGCAAAGCTGAGATTAGCGAGCGCCACCGCCATCGCTACGAGTTCAATCGCGAGTACGAGCAACTGCTAACCGGCTCGGGACTCCGCATTACCGGCAACTCGCCCGACGGAACCTACGTGGAAATTGTCGAGCTTCCGAATCATCCCTACTTCCTCGGCTGCCAGTTCCATCCCGAGTTCAAGTCGAAGCCGCTGGAGCCGCATCCGCTGTTCCTCAGCTTCGTTCACGCGAGTTATCAGTACCGCGCCAAGCGACTGGCACAAGCATCGCCCGATGAGCAGAATCAGTACCTCCGCCCGGAGGGGGCAGGCAAGCACTAGATCAGAGTTCCAGAAGATGCGGCTTTAGCGTCTCGCTACCTGGGATACTGCCGTTGCATTACACCGCACGATGGAGGCCCATCTTAGGCGCTTTGCGCGTCTAAGATGGGCCTCTCGGCGCTGGGCATGCGTGTACCTATGAGCTAGTGTAGTGCGTCGGAAGTGCGTGACGGAATTTGGAGCAGGCCATAGGGGTCTTTCGACTCCGCAAGCCGCGAAAAACGCGGCTTGTTCCGCTCAGGATGACAGCGGCATTGTTGTCGCGAATTTGTGACGCAGTACACTAGTTGACGGTCCAAAGGGTCGAAGAATAACATCGCAATTCACGCTTCAGAACCATGCCGGAGCAGAATCATGCCGCTCCGGACGATTGAAAAGAGGAACTATGATTGTCTCTGAAACCGGGATCACGCTGAAGGATGCCAGCCTATTTCGCCAGCAGTGCTACATCGATGGAGAGTGGCTCGACGCCGACAACAAGGCAACTATCGAGGTGACAAACCCAGCCGACGGAAGTGTTCTGGGCCGCGTTCCAAAAATGGGCACAGCCGAGACGCGCCGCGCCATTGAAGCAGCTAACGCTGCCTGGCCGGCATGGCGTGCGCATACCGCCAAGGAACGCGGAGCTATTCTGCGCAAATGGTATGAGTTGCTGCTGGCCAACCAGGATGACCTGGCAAAGTTGATGACCGCTGAACAGGGAAAACCGCTGGCCGAAGCAAAGGGCGAGATCGTCTATGGTGCGTCGTTCGTCGATTGGTTTGCGGAGGAGGGAAAGCGAATTTACGGCGACACGATCCCCCAACAACGAAACGACCAGCGCCTGATGGTGCTGAAGGAACCGATTGGCGTTTGCGCCGCGATTACTCCGTGGAACTTCCCCGTCGCAATGATCACCCGGAAGGTGGCTCCCGCGCTTGCAGCCGGATGCGTGGTGGTGATTAAACCTGCGGGGCTAACGCCCTTTTGCGCTCTTGCGCTGGCGGAATTGGCCCAACGCGCCGGCATTCCCAAGGGCGTGATGAACGTGATTACCGGCGATACCAAGGCGATTGGAGCCGAGCTCACCTCGAATCCGACGGTCCGCAAGCTGACCTTCACGGGCTCCACTGCGGTAGGGGCTCTGCTGATGCAGCAATGCGCCGCGACCATCAAGAAAGTTTCGCTGGAACTGGGCGGTAACGCTCCATTCATCGTCTTCGACGATGCCGACATCGACGCTGCGGTTGAGGGCGCGATTGCCTCAAAATATCGCAACACGGGACAGACCTGCGTCTGCACCAACCGTTTCCTGATCCAAGATGGAGTGTACGAAACCTTCTCTGCCAAACTCGTTGAGAAAGTAAAGCAACTTCGGGTCGGTAACGGCATGGAGCCGGGTGTTAACCAGGGACCGCTTATCGATGGAGCCGCAGTTGAAAAAGTGGAAGCGCACATTGCCGACGCACTGTCCAAGGGCGCACGCGTTGTTGCGGGCGGCAAACGGCACGCGCTGGGTGGAACCTACTTCGAGCCAACCGTACTGGTCGATGTAACTCCCGAGATGGCAGTAGCGACGGAGGAAACGTTTGGGCCGGTCGCGCCGCTGTTCTCTTTCCACACCGAAGAAGACGCCATACGCATGGCGAACGATACGGTATTTGGACTCGCAGCTTATTTTTACTCGCGGGATATCAGCAGGGTCTGGCGCGTGGCAGAAGCGCTTGAATACGGCATCGTCGGAATCAATGCCGGACTCATTTCGAACGAAGTCTCGCCGTTCGGAGGAGTGAAGCAGTCCGGTCTTGGACGCGAAGGCTCGAAGTTTGGTATCGAGGAATTTCTTGAAGTTAAGTACCTGTGTTTTGGCGGCATCTAGAGCAAGAGCAGGGTTGCTATAGTCCGGACTTGAAAGGGCTCGGGACATACCTACTCTGAAAATGCTCTATCAGCTTCTTCCTGAGCCCTCGTAATGGATCGAGGAACTCAGACGCAGAAAAGAGGCCCGTGACCGGGCCTCTTGCTGACATCTGAATGAGGGCGGCTTCCCTAGTCCCCCATCTGTTTCGATAGGTAGCGCTCGTATCCGACTTCCGAGATCAGGTGCAGTTGCGATTCCAGCCAGTCGACATGCTCTTCTTCGTCCTCCAGAATCCCTTGCAGGAATTCGGCGGTTGCGTTGTCGGCCTCATCGCGCGACAGTTTAATTGCCTTGTTGTAGAGCTGTACGGCATCCAATTCCAGTGCCAAGTCGTTGGCAAGTTGTTCCTTTACGTTCTTCCCTATCTTCAACTGTGCGGGACCGGTCACGGTCGGCGTGGCGTCGAGGAACAGAATGCGCTCAATCAGCTTTTCTGCGTGCTTCATTTCGTCAATCGACTGTTTCTTGATGAACTTCGACAACGCTTCGTACTTCCAGTTTTCGCACATTTCAGAATGTAGAAAATATTGGTTGATGGCCAAAAGCTCTTCCTGCAGAGCCTCATTGAGAGCGGCAATAACCTTCGCGTTTCCCTTCATCGACTTGAATTCCTCCGGTGTGCGTCTATTCTACGGAACTCATTAGATTACACTACGACGGGCAGATTTTACCTCCCCAACATCTGCATCATCGGCTCCGGATAGCGCGTTCCTGCCGTTACTCCCCTCGGCGCGATCGCTTTAATCTGTTGCAATTCCTCATGGGAGAGGCGCACATCCAGCGCGCCCAGGTTCTGCTCCAGATACGTTCTCCGCTTAGTTCCTGGGATCGGAACAATGTCATTACCCTGCGCCAGCACCCATGCGATTGCCAACTGCGAGGTCAGGCATCTCTTCTTCGCGGCCAGTTCATCGAGTTTCTTCACCAGTTCCAAATTTCGTCGGAAGTTCTCACCCATATAGCGCGGATCACGCCTGCGATAGTCGTTCTCGGGGATGTCTTCCCAACGCTTAAATTGCCCGGTTAGAAACCCTCGTCCCAGCGGACTGTAGGCCACAAATCCAATTCCTAACGCGCGGCACGCAGCCAGCACGCCATCTTCGGCATCGCGCGCCCACAGCGAGTATTCCATCTGGACCGCCGTAAGCGGATGCACGTTGTTGGCGCGTCGAATGGTCTCCGCCCCCGCCTCGCTCAGTCCGATATAGCGCACCTTTCCCTCGCGCACTAGCTCCGCCATCGCGCCCACTGTCTCCTCAATCGGAGTATTCGTGTCCACGCGGTGTTGGTAGTAGAGGTCGATGGTCTCGATTCCCAAGCGTCTCAAGCTCGCCTCGCAAGCTTGCTTCACGTACTTTGGTGAACCATCGAGGTGCCGATCCGTCGGCTTTGGCCCGGTGCGAACCACGCCAAACTTGGTGGCAATCACAACGTCCTCACGCTTGCCGCCCTGCCAGCTTTTCACTGCCGCGCCGACCAAAAGTTCATTTGTGTGCGGCCCATACATGTCAGCCGTATCCAGAAAACGCAGCCCCCGATCCAGCGCCATGTGTATCGTCGCCGTGGATTCGGCATCGTCCCGCGAGCCGTAGAATTCGCTCATTCCCATGCAGCCCAACCCCAGGGCTGTTACCTTCAATCCTTGCGTTCCAAGATTGCGTTCTTGCATCGGCATCTCTCCTTCGCGCATACCACTTTCGCTGCGTTTCTCGAGCGTGTCAAGCCAGCCACGCGGACTACCTGGGACCGGCTCTCACGGTTCGTCTCGAACCGTGCCAAACCCCAAAACCCTTCGAAACCTTATAATCTCCAAATGCCCTTCTCTGTCCAAAACGTCACCATAGGCGGCCCGGAGTTGTTTCTCATCGCCGGTCCCTGCGTCATTGAAAGTGAGGAGCACGCGCTCTTCATGGCCACTTCCATCGCCGCCATTTGCCGCGAGCTTGGCGTGCCTTATATTTTCAAGGCCAGCTATGACAAGGCAAATCGCACTTCGATGAGTAGCTATCGCGGCCCCGGAATCGCCGAAGGTCTGCGCATCTTACGCAAGGTCGGCGAGGATGTGAAGGTTCCGGTGCTCACGGACGTTCATGAAGCCGCGCAGGCCGCCGCCGCCGGAGAAGTTGTGGACATCCTGCAGATTCCCGCTTTTCTCTGCCGCCAAACAGATCTGCTCATCGCCGCCGCTCACACCGGACGCGCCATCAATGTAAAGAAGGGACAGTTCGTTGCACCCCAGGACATGCGCCACGCCGTGGCAAAGATTCGCGAGAGCGGCAACCAACGTGTCTCCCTCACCGAGCGCGGGGCCAGCTTTGGCTATCACAATCTGGTCGTCGATATGCGCTCTTTGGCCATCATGCGCGAATATGCCCCGGTGGTCTTCGACGCCACGCACTCGGTCCAACTCCCCAGCCAGGGAGCTCAGTCAGGCGGACAGCCCCAGTTCATCCCCGTCTTGAGCCGTGCCGCCGTGGCCGCGGGAATCGACGGAATTTTCATGGAGGTCCATGACAATCCTGCCGCCGCCAAGAGCGATGGAGCCAACGCCCTTCCGCTCGGCGACCTTAAAGCAACTCTTGAACAGTTGCTCGCAATCCACTCCGTAGTCACACACCGGGACAAATAAGGAGGCACTGGATGATTTTGAGGCTGAATTTCGCGTTTTTTCTTCGTGTCCGAAGGTTGACACTCTAAAATAATTCAGCTCTCCTTCACGAGGAGAACGCTGGTTTCAATTCGCGCCGAAAGCGCTTCCGCCGTGCGGGCGGGCGATCCGCGACTGACCGCCGACCAAAATATTGGATACAAAAAGGGAGTTGAGATGTTCGATTGGTTTACAGAGCTTTCGAAGACCGAAAAGCGTACGTTCTGGGCATGTTTCAGCGGTTGGGGACTCGATGCCATGGA
>Ga0181528_10000142_pt1 | contig 66337 bp, 55 predicted proteins | sample PEATcosm2014_Bin_47_FD_119742 | JGI IMG/M metagenome (GOLD analysis project Ga0181528, IMG submission 119742) | Peatland microbial communities from MTU Mesocosm Facility, Houghton, MI, USA - PEATcosm2014_Bin10_10_metaG | ecosystem: Environmental > Terrestrial > Soil > Wetlands > Peat | place...
CAGAAGGCGTTCGACCTCCTCGGCATCTCCCTCGCTTGTACCCAGTAGTTGGGCCGCAAATTTTGCTCGTTCCGAGCAAAATCAATATCTTGCTGATTACAAAAGATGGAACCTCGGGCTAGGCGGAGAGCGGCGAACCGCCGTTCCGCCCTAGAACGTCAGGTTGACCCTCAGCCCGCCGATCAGCGCGTCGCGGACCTTGCGGTCGGGATGCAGCGGGTCGACGACGCCCCCGCCAGGGTTGCTCACATATTGCAGGTCGGGCTGTAACTGCGCGTAAGGGGTGAGCTGAACCTGATAGGTCGCCTCGAACACGGCTTCATAGCTGCGCACGGGCGTGAACACGGTGGGATTGTACAGCGCGGAATCCGTGCTGAAGCCTATCGCTGAATTGCTGAGCCGAACGTAGCCGAAGCCGAGCGCCAAGGTGTCGTTCTTGCGGCCGGGCAGCGGGTCGTGCAGCGCCAGGCCGCCGTTGACGCCGAAGCTGACGAGATTGCGGTCGCCCTGCGGCGCAAAGGTCGGACGCAGGAACAGGTTCAGCGTGCGCTCCTTCTCCGCGCCGCGCCAGACCGTCTGGTCGCCCAGCGCATATACGCCGAAGTCGCCGCGGTGCGAGCGCGGCGTCGGGTCCGCGGCGGGATCGGCGAGCGGCTCGCCGACGATATTGTAACGCAGGTCGGCGAAGCTGAGGCTGTCGTACCAGGCGCCGAGCTTGTAGACGCCCGCGTATTCGCCCTCACCTTGGCCGACGGCGTATTGCGCTTCGGCGATGGCCAGCGCGCCGTTCAGCGGGAAGCTGAGCCCGTAGGGGTTGGCGTGTTGCGGATCGGGATTGGTCTGCGGCGCCGGGTCGCCGCTGAACACGCCGGCCAGCGCCGTCCACGGCCCGGACTGCCAGCGCCCGCGCGCCCCGAGCGAGGCGAGCGGGAACGCCGGGCCGCCGCCGGGCATGTCGAGCGCGTGCAGCGTCGGCCAACCAAACAGCGAATTGACCAAATAGGCGCCGCTGGGCGACGTCGCGAATTCGACGTCGAGGCTCTGCTGGCCGATGCGCAGGTCGAACTGATCGCCGAACTTCTGATCGTACCAGATCTCCCACAGACGCGTCGCGCGGTCGCCCTGAACGCCGCTGATCGTTTGCAGGGCGCCGATGTAGGAGGGCGTATAGTTGTCGCCGTGCAGGTTGAGCAGGCTCACGTTGAACAGGCCGCCGTCCCAGTGCAAGGCCGCCTTCGTATCGACCTGGACGGTGAGCGTCGTCAGGCCGTCGTAGTCGGCGCCGGGCTTCAGGCCGCCGAACGGGTTGGCGAACGCCTCGCTGGTTTCGGTCGCCTGCAGCGTGCCGCCGATCTTGGCGAACGCCTCGCGCAAACCGCCGAGATCGCCAAACATATTGGCGCTGTAGTCGGGCGCATCGTCGGCCCAGGCGCACCCCGATCCAAGCGCCGCGAACGCGACGCCCGCCGCCAGCGCGCAGGGGAACGACAGCTTGCGAAATCTGCGCGCCATGACGCCCTGCTCCGACGAACTGCGATGGGAGTAACTTGAGCGCGACCGACCCACAAGACGCGCGGCGCCAAATCTGCGGGCGTTGGCCCAGTTTGAAACGACTTCAATTCACCCATCGATGCGCCTTTTGCGCAGCGGTTCACGCTGCGTCGCCTCCCTGTCCGTCAGGCGCCGCAGCGCGGTCGCTCGCCGCTCCGGCCCGTCTGGCGGCTGCGCATCTCGATCCCGGCTCGCCTGAAGCTCCGGCGGCGCCCGTCCAGGGAACTTTCGCGCGGCGGGCGCGTAGTATCGGCGTCGCAGTCGATCCCCGCGATATAGGAGGCTTATATGACAGCCGTTTGCAAAGTCCTCGCCGGCGCCGTTGCGCTCGGCGTCGTTCTCGCCGCCGCGCCGGCGAGCGCGCAGGGGTGGAATGACGACGGTTATCGCCACGGTTGGCGCGACGGTCCGAGCCCCTATTACGAAGGCGGCCCGCGCGGGGACTATGGAGTCGACGCGGGCGTCACGGATATCGCGATCTGCCCGCGCGGCTTTCACCTCGGCCGGTCCGGCCGGCTGTGCTGGCCGAACTGATCGCCGCGGCCGCGCCTCAAGGCTCCGGGCCGCGCGATGGCGGCGCGGCTGCGCGGGCGATGCGGATCAGATCGCGCGCCAGCGCCAGGGCGAGCACGCTCTCGGTGGGGCCGAACCTGTCGAAATCGCTCTCGGCGCTGCGGGCGAGCGCGGCGTCGTCGCCGAACAGCGAATCGAAGGCGCGCGCCTTGGCGACGACCCCGTCGAGCGTGAGCGCGGGCATGACGAGCAGTCGCCGCAGCAGCTCCTCGTGGCGGTCCGCGGCGCCGTCGAGCGCGCAATCGTCGGCGCAGGTCGCGAGCGCGGCGCTCCAGGCGGGCCAGGCTGAGACGATCTCGCAACTGCGCGTCAGGTGGGGCGGCGGCGGCTCTGCGGATACAGAACTCATCTGGCGATCGGCCAGCGGCCGCAATCGGTCGATTTCGGCCTTGCGATAGGGCGTCCCGACGCCCTGGCCGTCGAACAGGCCGAGTTCGGCGTCGCGCTGCGTCTTGAGAATCGCGGCGGGGGGCGTGAGAGGTTCGCGCTGCGCTTCGGCCTGCTGCGCGGCGTCGGCAGCGGCCTCGCGCGCCCGGGCGGCTTCGGCGCAGGCGTCGGCTATCGTCATCAACTCGGCGTCCGCGAAGATCGATTCGTCGGAGGCCGCCGCCTCGGTCATCTTCTCGCGCCTTTCTTCTCGGGCAACGTTACGCAGATACAAAACGTCAGTTCCGGACCCGGGGAATGCGGGTCAGATCGGGCTTCGCAGAAAGGCGAAGCGCTTCGGTGATTTAGCCGCCGCGTGGCCCCTTCGCTTTGAGGTTCAGCAAATCGGTCGGCGCAGCGTTGCGCCCGCAGGAGCCGGAGTCTGCGCAAAGGCGCGCGCCGGTCGAAATGGCTGGCGTGTTCGGGCGCGCCTTGACATGCCCTGGCCATTGCAGTTGCTTCGTGGCCAAAGTCGGCCAAGCGAAGCGCCGAGCTGCGCTCGATCTCGAGGGGGGAATTCCCATGTCTTATCAGCCGAACAGGTGGGCGATCGGCCTTGTCCCGCTGGCGGTGCTGTGGGTTTTGGGGACCGCCGGCGCGCAGCGCGACGTCGAGCGGAAGATACAAGGCTCCGTGCTCGGCGCCGTCGGCGCCGACGTCGACGCGGCCGAGGTCGCCGTCTCCGGCCGCGACGTAACGCTGCGCGGCGCGGCCTACAGTCCCGCCCGCCGGCAGACCGCGCTCGACAAGGCGCTCGCCGCGCCGGGCGTGCGCTCGGTCGATTCGCAGCTCGACATGATTCCCGCCGTCTCGCCCTATGTGTGGTGGATCGTGCGCGACGCCGGGCGGGTGACGACGTCAGGCTCCGTTCCCGACCCCGCCGCCAGGACCGAAGTCGCCGCGGCGGCCAAGAGCGTCGGCGCCGCCGACGTGCTCGACCGCTCGACCTACGGCCGCGGCGCCTCCGACGAACTGCCCGCCGCCGCGAGCTACGCCGCCAAGGTTCTGGCCAATTTCACCCGCGGTTCGGCGGTGTTCACCGACGGATCGCTGGAGGTGAGCGGGACGGCCCGCGACGCCGCCGCCTACGAGTCCGCGCTGGCGCTGCTGAAGGCGCCGCCGCAGGGGCTCAAGCTGGCGTCGGTCGACGTGACGCCGCCGGTCGCCTCGCCCTACGTGTTCTCGGCGACGTCGGGTCAGGGGGCGGTGACGCTCGCCGGCGGCGCGACCTCGGCGCAGGAGAAGGCGGCGCTGGCCGCGCTAGCCGCTAAGTTGTTCCCGGGCGCGAAAGTCGAGGACAAGCTGGCGCTGCAAAGCGGCGCGCCGGGCGGCGAGACCGCCGCCGTGCAATGGGCGCTGAGCGCGCTTTCTCACCTCGCGAGCGGCAAGGCGGAGGTCCGCGACGCAGCGATCACGCTGACCGGGCAGGCCAAGGCGCCCGGCGACATCGAGGACGTCGACTCGGCTGCCGCCAAGGCCCCCGGCGGCTTCAAAGTCGATGCGCAGGAAATCGCGCCGGCGAGCGTCGCGACTTACGCCTTCGCCGCCATGCGCGACGCCGACGGGCTGCATTTCACCGGCTTTACGCCGAGCGCGGCGGAGCATCGGGCGCTGATCGACGCGGCCAAGCGCGCGGGCGTGGCGATCGAGGATCACACGCGCATCGCCGCCGGTCTGCCCAAGGGCGTCGATTTCGCCGCGCTCGGCAAGCTCGCGCTCGCCGAGCTCGCCGGCATGGAGCAGGGCAAGGTCAAGCTCGCCGGCGACAAGCTCAGCATGCAGGGGCGCACGCTCGACTGGAAGGTCGGCCAGGAGGCGCAGAACCGGCTCAAGGCGCCCCCCGCCGGCCTCAAACTGGGCGAGGTCGAGATCGAGCGGCCGCAGACGCCGGACGAGATCGACGCCGAGCGCGCAGCGAAGAAGCGGGCCGCCGAGGCGGCGGCGGCCGTGAAGGCGGCGGAGGCGCGCAAGGCCGAGGACGCCGCAAAGGCGGAGGAGGCCGCCAAGGCGGCGCAGGCCGCGAAGATCGAGCAAGCTCGCAAGGCGGCCGAGGCGGCCAAGGCTGAGCAGGCGCGCAAGGCCGAGGAGGCCGTGAAGGCGGCGGAGGCGCGCAAGGCCGAGGAGGCGGCCAAGGCCGAGGCCCGCGAAGACGAACAATCCAAGGCCGTCGCCGAGGCGGCCAGCGCCGCGGCCGACGCGCAAAAGGCGGTGCAGGAGGCGGCCGAGACGCTCAAGGCGATGGAGGCCCGAATCGAGGACCTCGAGCGCAAGGCCGACGAAACCGCGGCGATCGCCGAGACCGCGCGGCAGGCGGTGACCGAAACCGCCAGCGGCCTCGACGATGTGCGCAAGTCCGTCGAGGCGCGCCAAGGCGAATCGGCCGAGAAGGTCGACGCCGCCGAGAAGGCGCTCGAAACGGCGCAGGCGGACATCGAGGCCGAGGTCCACAAGGCCGAGCAGGCCGCGCTCGACGCCGGCGGCGCCGCCAAGGCCGCCGAGGACGCCGGCCGCAAGGCGACCGACGACATCGCCGCCAAGGCGCAGGAGGCCGAGGCCGCCGTTCTCGCCGGGGAGCAGACGCGCAAGGACGAGACGGAGCGCAACATCCAGGCGATGCACGACGAAGCGACGGCGGCGCTGGCGCAGATCGCCAAGGCGACCGAGATCGCCCAGGCCGCGAGCGCCGCCGTCGCCGCCGCCGAGCGGACGCGCCAGGCGAGCGAGGAGCAGTTCAACCAGCAGAGCGCCCGCGCCGAGGAGGCGGCCAAGGCCGCAGCGGCCAACGCCAAGGCGGTCGATGACGCGCGGCTGGCGGACGCAGACGCGCGCAAGGCCGCGGCCGACCAGCTCGCCGAGGGACGGCAGAAGGCGGAGGACGCCGCCAAGGCTGCGGCGGATAGCGCCACTGCGGCGGCTTCGGCGGCGAAGGTGGCCGAGGAGCAGGGGCAAAAGGCGCTCGATTCTGCGCCGCAGATGGCGGCGCTAGCGGATCGGGTGCAAAAGGCCGAGGACGCCGCCAAGGCGGCCGCGCTGGGCGTGGCGGCGGCGGTCGAGGCGGCCAAGAGCGCCACCGACGCGGCGAAATCCGCCGACGAAGCGCGTCAGGCGCTCGCCCAGGCGCCGCCCGCCGCCACGCCGCCGGCGACCCCGGCCCCGACTGTGGACGTCGCGGCGCTTAGCGACCGCGCGCAAAAGGCGGAGGACGCGGCGAAGGCGGCGGCGGCGAGCGCGGCGGCGGCGGCTGAAGCCGCCAAGACCGCCACCGACGCGGCGAAATCCGCCGACGCGGCGCGTCAGGCGCTCGCCCAGGCGACGCCCGCCGCCACGCCGCCGGCGACCCCGGCGCCGACTGTGGACGTCGCGGCGCTTAGCGACCGCGCGCAAAAGGCCGAGGACGCGGCGAAGGCGGCGGCGGCGAGCGCGGCGGCGGCGGCTGAAGCCGCCAAGACCGCCACCGACGCGGCGAAATCCGCCGACGAAGCGCGTCAGGCGCTCGCCCAGGCGCCGCCCGCCGCCACGGCGCCGGCGACCCCGGCGCCGACTGTGGACGTCGCGGCGCTTAGCGACCGCGCGCAAAAGGCGGAGGACGCGGCGAAGGCGGCGGCGGCGAGCGCTGCGGCGGCGGCTGAAGCCGCCAAGACCGCCACCGAAGCGGCGAAATCCGCCGACGCGGCGCGTCAGGCGCTCGCCCAGGCGCCGCCCGCCGCCACGGCGCCGGCGACCCCGGCGCCGACTGTGGACGTAGCGGCGCTGACAGATCGCGCGCAAAAGGCCGAGGACGCGGCGAAGGCGGCGGCGGCGAGCGCAGCGGCGGCGGCCGATGCGGCCAAAGCCGCGGACGCTGCGGCGAAATCCAGCCAGGAGACCCGTCAGGCGCTCGACGCGCAGAAGCCCGAGGCCGACGCGGCGTTGAAAGCGCAGACGGAGCAGGTCGCCGCGTTGCAGCGCAAGGCGGAAGACGCGGCCAACGCGGCGGCGGCGAGCGCAGCGGCGGCGGCCGAAGCGGCGAAGACGGCGGACGCCTCCGCCAAGTCCGGCGAGGAGACGCGTCAGGCGCTCGGCGCGCTGAGCGCCCAGAAGCCCGACAGCGATGCGGCGTTGAAGGCGCAGGCGGATGAGATCGCCGCGCTGCAGGGCAAGGTCGATGACGCCGTCAAAGCCGCGGCCGCGAGCGCCGTGGCCGCAGCGGCCGCCGCCCACGACGCCGAGGAGGCGCGCAAGGCCGGCGAAGCCAGCGTCGCCGATCAGGCGCACAAGGTCGAAACGGTGGTGAAGGGCGACAACGAAGCGCGTCGCGCCGCCGACGCCGCGCTCGCCAATGAGACCAAAAAAGCCGAGGACGCCGCCAACGCGGCGGCCGCAAGCGCTGCGGCGGCCGAGCAGGCCGCCAAGACGGCGGCCGACGCCGTCAAGTCGGCGCAGGACGCCCGCCAAGCGCAGGACGCAGCGCAATCGCAGGACGCCGAAAAACGCGCTCAAGCCGCAAAGGCGGCCGAGGACGCGCGCGACGCCGCCAGCGCGGCGCTCGCCGAGCAGGCGAAGAAGACCGACGACGCGGCCAAGGCGGCCGCGCAAAGCGCTGCGGCGGCGGATCAGGCCGCCAAGGCGGCCGCGGAGGCGCGCAACGGCGCCGGCGCGGCGCTCACCGAGCAAGCGAAGAAGACCGAGGACGCGGCCAAGGCGGCCGCGCAAAGCGCTGCGGCGGCGGATCAGGCCGCCAAGGCGGCCGCGGAGGCGCGCAACGGCGCCGGCGCCGCGCTCGCCGAGCAAACGAAGATGGCCGAGGACGCGGCGAAGGCGGCGGCGCAGAGCGCGGCGGCGGCGGATCAGGCCGCCAAGGCGGCCGCGGAGGCGCGCAACGGCGCCAGCGCGGCGGTCGCCGATCAGGCCAAGAAGGCCGAGGACGCAGCCAAGGCGGCGGCCGACAGCGCCGCGGCGGCGGACAAGGCGGCCAAGGACGCGAGCGCCGGCAGCGCCTTGGCGTTCTCCGCCCAGGCCAAGAAGGTCGAGGACGCAGTTTCGGCGGCGGCGGCGAGCGTCGCAACCGCGGGCCTGGCGGCGAAGGCGGCCGAGGGCGCCCGCAACGCCGCAAGCGCCGCGCTTGCCGAACAATCGAAGAAGGCCGAGGACGCGGCCAAGACCGCGGCCGACAGCGCCGCGGCGACGGACAAGGCGGTGAAAGCGGCCGAGGACGCGCGCAACGCGCAAGGCGCGGCGCTCGCCGAGCAGACCAAGAAGGCCGAGGACGCGGCCAAGGCGGCGGCCGACAGCGCCGCGGCGGCGGACAGCGCCGCCAAGGCGGCCGCGGAGGCGCGCAACACGGAAGGCGCGGCGCTCGCCGATCAGGCGAAGAAGGCCCAGGACGCCGCCAAGGCGGCGGCCGACAGCGCCGCGGCGGCGGAAAAGGCGGTCAAGGCGGCCGAGGACGCGCGCAATGCGCAAGCCTCTGCGCTCGCCGAACAGGCGAAGCAGGCCGAGGACGCCGCCAAGACGGCGGCCGACAGCGCCGCGGCGGCGGACAAGGCGGCCAAGGCGGCCGAGGACGCGCGCGCCGGCGACGCCGCGACGCTCGCCGACGCCGCGAAGAAGGCCGAGGACGCCGCGAAAGCGGCGACCGATCGCGCGGCGGCGGCGGATCAGGCGGTCAAGGCGGCCGAGAGCGCGCAGCAATCGGGCGCCGCCGACATGGCCGCGCTGACCGACAAGGCGTCGCTCGCGGCCAAGGCCGCCGAGGCCAGCGCCGCCGCCGCGGCCGCGGCCGCTGAGACCGCCGGCGAGAAGCTGAAGGCCGAAGACGACCGTCTGGCCGCGGCGCGCAAGGCCGAGGAGGACGCCAAGGCCGCCGCGGAGGCGAAAGCCGCCGCGGACGCGAAGGCGGCCGAGGAGGCGCGCAAGGAGCAGGAAGCCAAGGCGCCGCCGACACAAGCGGAGATCGACGCCAATACGCCGCTCGATCCGCCCAAGTGCGAGAAATACCTGGTCTATATGCTCAACGCGTCGACCGTGCAGTTCGCCACCGGCAGGGCGGCGATTGCGCAGGCCTCGGCGGGGCTGATCGCCCGGCTTGCGCATGTCGCCAACCGCTGCCCCGACGCGCAGCTCGAAGTGTCGGGCCACACCGACAACATCGGCGATCCCGCGGGCAACAAGCGCCTGTCCCAGGCGCGGGCCAACGCGGTGACCGCTGCGCTGGCGCGCGCCGGCGTGGCGGCCAACCGCCTGACCTCCGTCGGCTACGGCATGGAGAAGCCGGTCGCCTCGAACGACAGCGACGATGGCCGGGCCAAGAACCGCCGCATCGAAATCCACGTGAAGTGACCGCCGCCGGCGGAGGAGATCGCCATGTCTTTTGATGTCTCGTATCTGGGGGGCTGGCTGGCGCTGGCGGCGCTGGTCGGCTTGGGCGTCGGCTGGTACGCGGAAACGCCGGGGCCGCAGGCGCCGTTGTTTCAGGGCCGATTTCGGGCGGCGCTGATCGCGCTGGCGGTGCTTTTGGCCGCTGCGCTGATTCACCTGTTCTCCGGCGGGCTGGCGTTCTGGCTGGAGTCGGCGGTGCTGTTTGGCGTTGTCTATCTGGTCGGCTGCTTCCTCGGCGGCGCGCTGCGCCGGCTGCGCGTCGCGCGCTAGCGGCGAGGGCTGGCGCTAAGACACGAGCCCCAGCGCGCGCGAACTCGCCGCGCCGCAATTCTTCGCGCGCGGCGGCGTGCGCCGCGCGATCGCCGCGAACGGCGACATTATCTGATGTTCGGCGCGATGCGCTGCTTACCTTGCGGCGTTTGCCGCGCTCGGCCGATCTCGTGTATCCATCCTGAATTGGGGAACAAACAGCGGGCGGAGCGCGCGATTGCGCCGCCGGAATTCTCGCAGGAGCAGCAGATGAGGGCGTTCGACCGGCGAGCGAGGCTGCGAATGGCGGCGCCGATCTGCGGTCCCTATGAGAAGGCGCAGGCCAAGCGCGGCGACGCGGGCCGCAGCCTGCTGCGGAAATACCCCGGCGATATCGGCTGACCGCTCATGCATGGCGTCGAGGCGCGACCGTCCGCTTCTGGCGGGTTTCTGGCCCGGGCTTCCGACGCTGTCGGCGCGACGCTCGCGGCGTTGGCGGCGCTGCTGGTCGTCGCCGAGATCGGCGTGCTGCTCGCCGGCGTCTGCGCCCGCTATTTCCTGCATTCGCCGCTGATCTGGAGCGACGAGCTCGCCGGCATCCTGTTCCTGTGGCTCGCCATGCTCGGCGCGGCGCTGGCGCTGCATCGCGGGGAGCACATGCGGATGACGGCGCTGGCCTCGCGCTTGCGTCCGCCCGCGCGGGCGTTCCTCGACAGTTTCGGCCTCTGCGCAGCGCTGGCGTTTCTCGCTCTCATCCTCGCGCCGGCCTATCAGTTCGCCGCCGACGACATGGACATCACGACGCCGGCTTTGGAGATTTCCTCCGGCTGGCGCTCGATGGCGCTGCCGATCGGCTTTGCGCTGATGATCGTGATCGCGCTGCTGCGTCTGGCGCGCGCGCAAGCGCACGGCGCGACGCTGGCGGCGCTGGCGGCGGTCGCGGCGGGCGTCGCCGGCGGCTATCTGCTGGGGCCGCATCTGGCCGCGCTCGGCAATCTCAATCTGGTGCTGTTCTTCGTCGTGCTGGTCGGCGCGCTGGTGTCGGCGGCGGCGCCGATCGCCTTCGCGTTCGCCTTGGCGACCTTCGGCTATGTCGCGCTGGCGACGCAGACCGCGCCGACGGTCATCGTCGGGCGCATGGACGAGGGCATGAGCCATCTGATCCTGCTCGCCGTGCCGCTGTTCGTGTTCCTCGGCCTGCTGATCGAGATGACCGGCATGGCCAAGGCGATGGTGGCGTTTCTGGCGAGCTGGCTCGGCCATGTGCGCGGCGGCCTGCAATATGTGCTGATCGGCGCCATGTATCTGGTCTCGGGCATATCGGGCTCGAAGGCGGCGGACATGGCGGCGGTCGCGCCGGTGCTGTTCCCGGAGATGATCAGGCGCGGCGCCAAGCCGGGCGATCTTGTCGCGCTGTTGTCGGCGACCGGCGCGCAGACCGAGACGGTGCCGCCGAGCCTGGTGCTGATCACCATAGGTTCGGTGACGGGCGTCTCCATTTCGGCTCTGTTCACCGGCGGCCTCGTGCCCGGCGCAGTGCTGGCTGTGGCGCTGATTGCAGTCGTGCGGCGGCGCTACGCACACGAGGATCTCTCGCACATCGCGCGCGCCAAGCCCGCCGCCGTGCTGCGCGCCGGCGTCGCCGCGCTACCGGCGCTGGCGCTGCCCGTGCTGATCCGCGCGGCGGTGGTTGGCGGCGTGGCGACCGCCACCGAGGTCTCGACGCTCGGCATCGTCTACGCGTTCGTGGCGGGGCTGGTCTTTTACCGCGACTTCCGTTGGCGGCGACTCTATCCGATGCTGGTCGAGACCGCTTCGCTTTCGGGCGCCATTCTGCTCATCATCGGCGCGGCGACCGGCATGGCCTGGGCGCTGACGCAATCGGGCTTCTCGAGCGCGCTCGCCGCGTTCATGACGGGGCTGCCGGGCGGCTCGCCTGCGTTCCTCGTCGTCTCGATCCTCGCCTTCATCGCGCTCGGCAGCGTGCTGGAGGGCATTCCGGCGATCGTGCTGTTCGGGCCGCTGATGTTCCCGATTGCGCGGGCTGTCGGCGTGCATGAGGTGCATTATGCGATGGTGGTGGTGCTGGCGATGGGCATCGGCCTGTTCGCGCCGCCGTTTGGCGTCGGCTATTATGCCGCGTGTGCGATCAGCCGGGTCGATCCCGATCTGGGCTTGCGGCCGATGGCGGGCTACGTGCTCGCGCTACTGATCGGAACCCTGGTCGTGGCCGCGGTTCCTTGGCTCTCCACCGGACTTCTCAAGTGAGGCGCCCGCGATGCGTGGATTGTTGAACTTCGCCCAGGCTCTTGAAACCCAAGCGCGGCTGTCGCCAAACAAGCTCGGCGCCAGCGATCTTGACCGCGAGATGAGTTTCGCGCTGTGGAACCAGCGCGCCGACCGGCTCGCCAATGCGCTGCTGGGCCTCGGCCTCGCCAAGGGCGACCGCGTTGCGGTTCTCGCCTACAATTGCGTCGAGTGGTGCGAGATCTACGCGGCGGCGGCGAAGGCGGGGCTGGTCGTCGTGCCGATCAATTTCCGCCTCGTCGCGGTCGAGGCGTGGTTCATCATCGAGGACGCGGAATGCGCGGCGCTGATCGTGCAGGACGAACTGGCCGGAGTCGTCGAGGAGATCGGCCCGCAGCTGTCGATCCCGCACGACCGCCGCATCCATTTCGGCAAGCGGCCGGCGCCGGCGGGCTACCGCGATTATGAGACGTTCCTGGCCGCGGGCGCAGCGCGCGCTTGCCGCGTTGCGGTCGATCTCGCTGACGCTTGGGTGCTGATGTACACCTCCGGAACCACGGGGCGGCCGAAGGGGGTGATCCGCTCGCACCGCGGCGGCGCCATGGTCGCGCTCGTCTCCCAGGTCGAACTCAGGCTCCGCCGCGACAACTCGGCGTTGCTCATCATGCCGATGCACCACGCCAATTCGCTGTATTTCTTCAGCGCTTTTGCGCACATCGGCGCGGCGACGCATATCTATTCGCGCAAGAGCTTCGATCCCGAGCACGCCATCCGCGCGCTCAGCCAGAAGGGCGCGAGCTTCACCTCGCTCGCGCCGACGCATTATATCATGATGCTCGGTCTGGCCGAGGCGACGCGGGCGAAGCTCAACCTGGACTGCGTCGAGAAGCTGATGATCTCCTCCGCGCCGGCGCGGCCGGACACCAAGCGGGGGGTGATGGAGATGTTCAAGAACTCCGGCCTCTACGAACTGTACGGCTCCACCGAGGCCGGCTGGGTGACGATGCTGCACCCCGACGAGCAGTTCACCCACCTGGGCACGGTCGGGCGCGAATGCGTCGGCTCGGCGCCGATCCGCATCCTCGACGAGGCGGGGAACGAGGTTCCCGACGGCGAGCCCGGCGAGTTGTATTCCTGCAACCCCTACACCTTCGAGGGATATTGGAAACTGCCGGAGAAGACGGCGGAGGCGTTCCGCGGCGATTACTGCACGGTCGGCGACGTGGCCTTGCGCGACGGCGACGGCTTCATCCGCCTGATTGATCGCAAGAAGAACCTCATCATCTCCGGCGGCGAGAACGTCTATCCGAGCGAGGTCGAGAACGTGATCGGCGCGCACCCGAAAGTGCGCGACGTGGCCGTGGTCGGCTTGAACGATCTCAAATGGGGCGAGCGCGTGCACGCCGTCGTCGTGCTGCGCGACGGCGTCGAGATGACGGCGGCGGAATTGCTGCAATGGTCGCGCGGCCGGCTCGCCGGCTACAAACGGCCGCGCTCGGTCTCGTTCTTCGCCGACGAGGAGATGCCGCGCACCGCGACCGGCAAGAACCAGCATCGCGAGCTGCGCGAGCGGCTCAACCAGTGCGACATCGCGGAGGAATAGATGCGGCAGGACCTCAACACGGACGCGCTCGCCTGCGCGGCCTGGGTCGCGAAGTTCCTGCAACGGCGCGGCGTCGACCGCGTGTTCGGCCTGCAGGGCGGGCATATCCAGCCGATCTGGGATCATGTCGCGCGGCTCGGAATCCGCATCATAGACGTGCGCGACGAGGGCGCGGCGGTGCATATGGCGCATGCGCACGCCGAGTTGACCGGCGGTTTCGGCGTCGCGATGGCGACCGCGGGGCCGGGCGTGACCAATTGCGTGACGGCGATGGCCAACGCCTCGTTGGCGCGCGCGCCGGTGCTGCTGATCGGCGGCTGCACTTCGCGCCGCCAAGCGAACATGGGGCCGTTGCAGGATATTCCACATGTCGATCTGTTGCGGCCGGTCTGCCGCTACGCCCGCACGGCGCGTGTCGCCGATCAGGTGATCCGCGAGTTGGACGAGGCCGTTTCGCGCGCGTTCGGCGACGTCGGCGAGCCGGGGCCGTCCTACATCGAGATCCCGACCGACGTACTGCGCGCGCATGTCGCGGAAAACCTGGTGCTGGAGGACTGGATGCGGCCGAAGCCGCCGCGCCGGATTCCCCCCGAACCGGGCGCCGTAGAGGCGGCGGCCGCGGCGATCTGGAGCGCGAAGCGGCCGCTGGTCGTCACCGGCCGCGGCGCGCGCGACGCCGGGGCGGCGCTGACCCGGCTGCTCGACGCTACCGGCGCGGTCTATCTCGACACGCAAGAGAGCCGCGGCCTCATCGCGGCCGAGCACAAATCCTTCGTCGGCGCGATGCGCGCGGCGGCGATGGCCGAGGCCGATCTGGTCGTGGTCGTCGGGCGGCGGCTCGATTATCAGCTGGCCTATGGCTCGCCGGCGGTGTTTCCGCAGGCGCGTTTCGTGCGCATCGCCGACAACGCCGGCGAGTTGCTCGACAACCGGCGCGGCGATCCCGAGCTGCTGGCGACGCCGGCGCTGGCGCTCGACGCTATCGTCGCGGCGGCCGGCAATCGCGAGCCCGCCTGCGACAAGGCTTGGGCGGAAGGATTGCGCGCGCGGCACGACAAGCGCTCGGCGTTCACGCCGGCGCCGGCGACGGGCGCGGACGGCAAGGTGCATCCGGCGGCGATCTTCGACGCGATTCGCGAGGTCGCCGAGCGCGATTACATCGCCATCGCCGACGGCGGCGACCTGCTCAGCTTCGCGCGCGTCGGCATTGCGGCGAAGACCTATATGGACGCGGGCGCGTTCGGCTGTCTCGGCGTCGGCGTCCCCTTTGCGGTGGCGGCGGCGCTGGCCGAGCCGGGGCGTCAAGTGATCTGCGTCAGCGGCGACGGCGCCTTCGGCATCAACGCGATGGAGATCGATACGGCGGTGCGGCACGGCGCCAAATGCGTCATCGTCGTCTCCAACAATGCGGCGTGGAACATCGAGCGCTACGACCAGGAATTCAACTACGGCGGCCGCGTCGTCGGCACGACGCTGCGTCCTTCCGACTATGCGGCGATGGCGCGGGCGCTCGGCGCGCATGGCGAGCGGGTGGAGACGGCGGAGCAGTTGGTCCCCGCGCTGCGCCGCGCGCTCGCCAACGCTCCGGCGCTGGTCGATGTCGTGACGTCGCAGAGCGCGGTATCGTCGGACGCACAGAAGGGTCTCGGCTTCGTGCCCGATTATCAGGCGCTGACGGCGTGGGACGCCGCCGAGCGCAAGCGCCGCGGGGAGATGTGAGGGACGGCAGTCGGCAGAAGCCGCGATTTGACTGGCTAAGCCGCGGCCATTTCGCCCGACTGCCCACTGCCCACCGCCTTTCACCCATTGCGATAAATATAACTGTACCCATTCAGCGCCGGCGACCCGCCGAGATGCGCGTAAAGCACATTCGCGCCTTGCGCGAAAAAGCCTTTGTGGACGAGGTCGATCAGGCCCTGCATCGACTTGCCCTCGTAGACGGGGTCGGTGATCATCGCCTCGGTGCGCGCCGCCAGCCGGATCGCGGCGTTGGTCTCGGCGCTCGGCACGCCATAGGCGGGGTAGGCGTAATCCTCGAGAATGACGATCTCGTCGTCGCGCACCTTGCGGCCGAGCTCGACCAGTTCCGCCGTCCCGTCGACGATCTCACGCACCTGCGAACGGGTCTTTGCCGGCGTGCCCGAGGCGTCGACGCCGATGACGCGATCGGCGCGCCCGTCTGCGGCGAAGCCGACAATCATGCCGGCCTGGGTCGAGCCGGTGACGACGCAGACGACGATATAGTCGAACGTTAAGCCCATTTGAGCCTCCTGCGCGCGCACCTCTTCGGCGAAGCCGACATAGCCGAGGCCGCCGTACTTGTGCACCGAGGCGCCGGCGGGAATCGGGTACGGCTTGCCGCCGGCGTCTATCACCGATTGGATGGCGTCCTCCCAGCTCTTGCGGATGCCGATGTCGAAGCCGTCGGGCACGATGCGGCTGTCGGCCCCCATCAGGCGGGTGAGCAGGATGTTGCCGACGCGGTCGTAGACGGCGTCGTCGTGCGGGACCCAGCTTTCCTGCACCACCACGCATTTCAGCCCAAGCTTGGCGGCGGTCGCGGCGACCATGCGGGTGTGGTTGGATTGCACGCCGCCGATCGAGACCAGCGTATCGGCGCCGCAGGCCAGCGCGTCGGGGACGATGTATTCGAGCTTGCGCAGCTTGTTGCCGCCGAGCGCCAGCCCCGAATTGCAGTCGTCGCGCTTGGCGTAGACGTTGACCTTGCCGCCGAGCGCCTGGGACAGCCGCGGCAAAGGCTCGATCGGCGTCGGTCCGAAAGTGAGCGGATATCTTGCAAATTTGTCCAGTCTCAGCATGGCGGCGCTCCGGGGAAGACGCTGCAAAGTGTAGCCGAAGCCGCGCGCAAGGCGCCTCCGAATTTCGCGTGGCCGTCCTGCGGTCGCGGCGCGCCGAAGACGGCCAGTGCGCGACATCGCCGTTTTCAACCGCCTGCATGGCGAACGGCTGATCGCGCTGCCGGGCGTCAGGCAGACAAGGACCTTCTTCGCAATGAAAGAGGTGCTCGACAATGCGCCGCTCGAATTCTAGCGCGGCGCCTATTTTCCTTGGGAAACAGCGACCGCGGGGTCGCGCGAGCTTGCGAATCATGACATATTTGCTTAGCAAGCGGCGGCGAGTGGCCTCAAAGGAGGCGATTTCGTCGAAGGAAAGATCAAATGGCCAAACGTACCGTCCCCAAGGCCGCCCCCAAGGCCGCCGCCAAGAAGCCGGCGAAATCGGATGCGCCCGCCGTCAAGCCCGTCAAGCAGGCGATGACGAAATCCGCTCTCATCAACCTCATCGCGGAAGAGAACGAACTCCCGCGCAAGACCGCGGTCAGCGTCTACAAGACGCTCGAGAACGCGTTCCTCGGCTCCGTGCACCCGCGCGGTCTCGGCGAGTTCACGCTGCCCGGCTTGTTGAAAGTCAGCCTGCGCAAGGTGCCGGCCCGCAAGGCGGGGACGCTGGTGCGCAATCCCGCCACGGGCGAAATGGTGCCGGCGTCGGCGAAGCCGGCGAGCGTGCGCGTCAAGATTCGCGCGCTCTCCAAGCTGAAGACCGCCGCCGCTCCCTGACGACGCTGCGAACCTCGGTCGCGCGCCGGCGCGACCGAGGTTCGTTGATCCCGCATCGCTGAGCCTGCAAGCGGGCGCGCTAGCGGTTCGTGGTCGGGTGCGTCGTTCCTCCCGCCGCGTCGGCGATGGCGTTCGCGGCGCGTTCGTCGCCCTGCCGGTCCTATCCTTCTCAGCCGCACTGGCCGCCTTTCGCATCCGGCTGGCTCATCGTCGTTCTGCTTTATTGCGCGGCGGCAGGCGGCCGGTTCCGCCGCGCGGCGCTTCCCCGCCGGAATTCGGCCAGCTATGACGGCGACTTTCGGCCGGCGCCCGCCTTCCAGCGGCGCCTCGCGATCGCAAACCGGAGGACGCCCGTGAGCGCAGCTTTCATCGTCGACTATCAGCGCACGGCGATCGGCCGGTTCGGCGGCGCGCTCGCCTCGGTGCGCGCCGACGATCTCGCGGCGGCGCCGATCCGGGCGTTGCTCGCGCGCAATCCCGGTCTCGATCCGGGGCTGATCGAGGAGGTCGTCTACGGCTGCGCCAATCAGGCCGGCGAGGACAACCGCAACGTCGCGCGCATGGCGGCGCTGCTGGCGGGGCTGCCGGCTGCGACGCCGGGAGTGACGATCAACCGGCTGTGCGGCTCCGGGCTCGACGCGGTCGCCATCGCCGCGCGCCAGATCCGCCTCGGCGAGGCCGATCTCATCCTCGCCGGCGGCGTCGAATCGATGAGCCGCGCGCCGTTCGTCATGCCCAAAGCGGATGCGGCGTTTTCGCGCAACGCCGAGATCTACGACACGACGATTGGCTGGCGCTTCGTCAATCCGCTGATGAAGGAGCGGTTCGGCGTCGACTCGATGCCGGAGACGGCGGAGAACGTCGCCGCTGAGTTCCAGGTTTCGCGCGCCGATCAGGACGCCTTCGCGCTGCGCTCGCAAGCTCGCGCGGTCGCCGCGCAGCGCAATGGGCGGCTGGCGCGGGAGATCGCGCCGGTGACGATCCCGCGTCGCAAGGGCGAGCCGCTGGTCGTGCGCGAGGACGAGCATCCCAGAGCCGACACGACGCTGGAGTCGCTGGCGCGGCTGCCGGCGCCGTTCCGCAAGGGCGGGACCGTTACCGCCGGCAACGCCTCGGGCGTCAACGACGGCGCCGCGGCCTTGCTGATCGCCTCCGAGGCGGCGGTGAAGCGGCACGGCTTCACGCCGCTGGCGCGCGTGCTCGGCGGCGCGACGGCGGGGGTCGAGCCGCGCATCATGGGCATCGGCCCGGCGCCGGCGACCCTGCGGCTGTGCGCGCGGCTGCGGCTGACGCCGGCGCAGTTCGATGTGATCGAGCTCAACGAGGCTTTCGCCGCGCAGGCGCTGCCGGTGCTGCGCGAACTCGGGCTCGCCGACGACGCCGAGCACGTCAACCCGAACGGCGGCGCCATCGCGCTCGGCCACCCGCTCGGGGCGTCCGGCGCGCGGCTGGCGGGGACGGCGGCGCTGGAGCTGTCGCTGCGCGGCGCTAAGCTGGCGCTGGCGACGATGTGCATCGGAGTAGGGCAGGGCATCGCGGTCGCCTTCGCGGCGGCGTGAGCCGCGTCGGGCGCCTTGCGACGTTCGCCCCTGCGCCCTAAGACGACGCAACAAACAGCGTCGGGGGAGCGCAGGAATGTTGCGGAGCGTTCACGCCAGCAGAGCTTGCGTCTGGCTCGCCCTTGCGTTCGCGGCGTTCGGGGCCGGCGCGCGCGCCGACGAAAGCGCGCGCCCGTCGCCCGAAGCGGTGCTCGACGCCCGCTACCGTCTGGTGCTCGATCTCGTCCGCCATACCGCGACCTATACGCCGCCCGTCGCCAGCCGCGCCTTCGCCTATCTCGGCGTGATCGGCTACGAGGCGACGGCGAGCGGACGGCAGGACATGGCGACGCTCGCCGGCCAGTTGCACGACCTCAAGACGCTGCCGCAGCGCGAGCCGGGCGCTTATGACGAGGCGCTGGCGCTCGACGCGGCGCTGTCGTCGGCGACGCGGCGCTTCTTCGACAACACCGGCCCGACCGGGCAGCGCGCGATGAAGGCGATGGACGCGAAGTTTTCGCCCGTCGTCGCGGCCGGGTTGCCGGCCGACGTCGTCGCGCGCTCGCAGGCCTATGGCCGCGCGCTGACGGCGGCGGTGAGCGATTGGGCCGACGGCGACGGCCGCAATGAGATCGCCAATATGGGCTTTCCCATGGAATACAAGCTGAAGGACGGCCCCGAGCACTGGCGTCCGACCAGCGACATCGCCTTGCAACAGAAGCCGCTGCTGCCGGACTGGGGCGACAATCGCACTTTCGCGACGCCGATGGGCGAAACCTGCGATCTGCCGCCGCCGCATAGTTTCAGCACCAGCGCGGATTCCGACTTCTATCGCGACGCTAAGGAGGTCGATGATATCTCGCTTCACATGACAGCCGAGCAAAAGGCGATCGCGCGCTTCTGGTCGGACGACCCGATGCTGTCGACCACGCCGCCCGGCCACTGGATCCAGCTGGCGATCCAGGCTTCCGACAAGCTCGACCTGCCCGTCGACAAGCGCGTCGATCTCATGGCGCGGCTCGGCGTCGCCACGGCGGACTCTTTCATCACCTGCTGGCGGGCCAAGTTCCAATACGACCTGGTGCGGCCGCTGACCTATATCCGGGCCCATATCGACCCCGACTTCACGCCGCTCATCATCACCCCGCCGTTCCCGGAATATCCGAGCGCGCATTCGGTGCAGTCGGGCGCGGCGGTCGCGGTGCTGACGCGTTTCTTCGGCGAAAACTTCGCCTACGACGATGCCTCGCACGTCGCCGACGGACTGCCGCCGCGGCATTTCGCGAGCTTCGCGGCGGCGGCGCAGGAGGCGGCGATGTCGCGTCTCTATGGCGGCATTCACTTTCGCTGGGCGGCCGAGCAGGGCCTCGTGCAGGGCCGCTGCGTCGGCCGCTACGCCAATGCGCTGAAGACGCGCAAATGAGGCTTGGCTGCGCCGCCGTCGCGCTCGCGCTGACGGTCGCCGCTGCGCGCGCGGACGATCCGGCGGCGCCGCATTTTGTCGACGCCACGGCGGCGTCCGGCCTCGCCGCCAGCTACGACGGCGAGTGGCAATATATGGTTGGCGGCGGCGTCGCCGCCTTCGACTGCGCGCATGACGGCAAGCCCAGCGTGCTGATCGCCGGCGGCGAGGGCGCAGCGAAATTCTTCCGCAACGTGTCGCGGCCCGGGGCCGAGCCGAAGTTCGAGCTTCAGCCGAGCGGGCTGGAGCTAAAGTCCGTCGTCGGCGCCTACCCGATCGACATCGACGGCGACGGCGAGGTCGATCTGGTGGTGCTGCGCGTCGGCGAGGTCGACCTGATGCGCGGCCTCGGAAACTGCCGGTTCGAGAACGCCAACGCGGCCTGGGGCTTCGTCAGCCAGGATGCGTGGTGGACGGCGTTCTCGGCGACCTTCGAGAAGGGCGAACGCTGGCCGACGCTCGCCTTCGGCTCCTATGTCGACCGCTCCAAGGACCAGCCGTGGGGAACCTGCACGCAGAACCTCATCTACCGACCGGCGCGCGACAACGGCGAGCCGCAGCGCCGCTTCTCCGCGCCGCTGCCGCTGGCGCCGAGCTTCTGCCCGCTGTCGATGCTGTTCACCGATTGGAACCGCTCGGGCACGCCGTCGCTGCGCGTCTCCAACGACCGCGAGTACTACGAGGGCGGGCAGGAGCAGATGTGGCGCGTCGCGCCCGGCGAGCCGCCGCGGCTCTACACGGAAGCCGAGGGCTGGAAATATCTGCGCGTCTGGGGCATGGGAATCGCGAGCTACGATCTCAGCGGGTCAGGTTATCCCGACTATTTCCTGACCTCGATGGCGGATCAGCATCTGATGCGCGTCGAGCGGCCGCAGGGCGGGCCGCCGACGCGCCCGGCGTTCAACGAGATCGCGTTCAAGCACGGCGTCACGGCGCACCGCCCCTACGCCGGCGGCGATCTCAGGCCGAGCACCGGCTGGCACGCCCAGTTCGAGGACGTCGCCAATTCGGGCCTCGTCGATCTGTTCATCGCCAAGGGCAACGTGTCCGAGATGAAGGATTTCGCGGCTCGCGACCCCAACAACCTGCTGATGCAGCGCGCCGACGGAACCTTCGTCGAGATGGGCGACAAGGCGGGGATCGTCAGCTTCGAACAGGCGCGCGGCGCCGCGCTCGCCGATTTTTCGCTAAGCGGCGCGCTCGACATTCTCGTCGTCAACCGCAACGCGCCGGCTCGATTCTGGCGCAACGACACGCCAGCTCTCGGCCATTGGCTCGGGCTTCAGGCGATGCAGGACGGCCCGAACCGCGACGCCGTCGGCGGCTGGATCGAGGTCAAGCTCGGCGACCGCGTGCAGCGCCGCGAGCTGACCGTCGGCGGCGGCCATGCCAGCGGCCAGTTGACCTGGGTTCACTTCGGGCTGGGAACGGCGCGGCAGGCCGAAGCGCGGGTGATCTGGCCGGACGGGACCGCCGACGCCTGGCGGCCTGTCGCCGCCGACGGCTTTTACCGGATGCGGCGCGGCGCCGGGCCGGCGCGCTGGACGCCGCCGCCATAACCTCCGGCTTGCGTCGCACTTTGCATCGGCGTATGCTTTGCATTGCAAAGTTAGGAAGGGCGGGCGAGCGCCGCGATGCAGGTCAAACAGGCGATTGACGAGATTTCGGCGCTGCGCCTGCAAATGGCGCGCAGCACCGAGTTTCGCGGCTTGGGGCCGGCTGCGCTGGCCGCGACCGGCGGCCTCGCCGCCGCCGCGGCGGCGCTGCAGCGCCTCTGGCTTCCGGACGCGTCGTCGCACGTCGGCGCCTATGTCGGATTGTGGTCGGCGACTGCGCTCGCCTCGGCGGCGCTGATCGCGGCGGAGGCGGTGCGCAGGTCGCGCAAGGCGCACCAGGGCCTGGCCGACGATATGCTGGTCGCCGCGGCGGAGCAGTTTCTGCCGGCGGCGTTCGCCGGCGCGCTGTTGACCTCGGTGCTCACCGTTAGCGCGCCGGAGACCCTGTGGATGCTGCCGGGGCTGTGGCAGGTGATCCTCAGCCTCGGCGCCTTCGCGGCGTGCCGCAACCTGCCGCCGCGGCTGCGCGTCGTGGCGGGGTGGTATCTGGCGACGGGCCTGGCGTGCCTGGCGTTCGCGCGCGGCGAGCATGCGTTGTCGCCGCTGGCGATGGGGCTGCCGTTCGCTCTGGGCGAGGGCCTCGCCGCGACGCTGCTATGGATCAGCTATCGAGCCGACGATGTCGAAGCCTGATCCGGCTCCGTTCGCCTACGAGGGGCTCGAGCGCGTGCTGCACGAGCGCGCGCGGCTGGGGATTCTCACCTCGCTGGTCGCCCATCCCAAGGGCCTCGTGTTCGGCAACCTCAAGCAGATGTGCGGCCTGACCGACGGCAACTTGAGCCGGCACCTCGCCGTGCTGGAGGAGGAAGGCATCGTCGCCCTGGTCAAGAGCTTCCCCAACAACCGCCCGCAGACCCTGTGCCGGATCACCGAACGCGGCCGCCGGCGCTACCTCGACTATCTTCAGGTGCTCGAAAAGGTCGTGCGCGATGCGGGCGAGGCGATGAAAGCCGCGCGCGCTTCGAGCGACCGGCGCCTGTCGGAAGCCTGATTTTTTCGCCAGCCCACTTTGCGGTGCAAAGCGAAGGAGACCTCAATGCATGTCGCGGTGATCATGGACGGCAACGGCCGCTGGGCGACGCGGCGCGGCCTGCCGCGCGCGGCAGGCCACCGCGCCGGCGCCGAAGCGCTGACTGAGATCGCCGAGGCCGCGCCGGGGCTCGGCGTCGCCGTTCTGACGGTGTTCGCGTTTTCCTGCGACAACTGGCGCCGGCCGGCGGCGGAGGTCGGGGCGCTGATGGATCTGTTCGCCTCGTATCTGAGCCGCGAGACGCGGGCGGGAACCCGGCTCACGGTCATCGGCCGGCGCGACCGGCTCTCGCCCGGCCTCGTGCGCGAGATCGCCCGCGTCGAGGCCGAAACGGCGAACGCAACCGGCCTGCACCTGCGCATCGCGCTGGACTATTCCGCGCGCGACGCGATCTCGCGCGTCCTCGCCGAGGCGCCCGAGCGGCTCGGCCGCGACACGCTCGGCCGGCTCATCGCGCAAGGGGCCGACGACGTCGATCTGCTGATTCGAACGGGGGGTGAGAAGCGCCTGTCGGATTTCCTGCTGTGGGAATGCGCCTACGCCGAGCTGGCGTTTTTCGACGTGATGTGGCCCGACTTCGCAGCCGGCGATTTCGCCGCGGCGATCGCCGATTTCCGCCGCCGCGAGCGCCGTTTCGGCGGGCTGTCGCCGGTCGCCGCCGCCTAAATGGACAACGCCCCCGTCGGCCGCCCCGCTTATGCGTTTGCGACCGCGGCCATCGTCGGGCTCGGCCTGCTCGTTCGCTGGCCGGCGCTCGGGCTGCCGTGGCCGGTGGCGAAATATGCGGGCTCTGCGCTTTGGGCGGCGATGCTCTACACGGGCCTGCGCGTCGCGGCCCCGCGCGCGCCGGTCGCCCGCAGCGCGCTGGCGGCGGCGGCGATCGCTGCCGGCGTCGAACTGTTCCGGCTCTATCACCAGCCGGCGCTGGACGCCTTCCGCTTCACGCTGGTGGGCCGGCTGCTGCTGGGCAGGATCTTCTCTCCCGCTAACCTGATCGCCTACGGGCTGGCGATCGTCGGCGTCGCGCTCGTCGACGCGCGAGCGAGAGCGGCGCTTGGCGAGCGTTGCCGCACCGGGCGGCGACCGCTTATGGTCGGCGCAACGAAGGCAGGGACGGACGACGGCGATGAGCGGCGGATCTGACATCGAGGCGACCCTCGCAGCCTACGAGGCGGCCGCCGCGCGGCCCTGGGTCCGGCTTTATCCGCCGAACTCCGCGCCGCCGCAGCCGGGCGGATTGACGGCGCTGGATCTGTTTCGCGCCGCGCCGCGCGACGCCGACGCCGTGTTCTACTTCGACGCGGCTTTCACCTATGGCGACGTCGATCTCATGAGCGACCGCCTGACGACATGGCTGCTCGCGCGGGGCCTGCAGCGCGGCGACCGGGTCGCGCTGATACTTCAGAACACGCCGCAGTTTCTCGTCGCGACCGTCGCCGCGTGGAAGATCGGCGCGATCGTCGTGGCGCTCAACCCGATGTATCGCGTCGCCGAACTGACAAAGCTGTTCGCCGATTGCGCGCCGAAAGCGGCGATCTGCCACGACGGCCAATGGCGTCAGGTGACCGAAGCCGCCGAGGGGATCATCGCGCCCGGCCTCGTCCTGTGGACCAGCCCGCGCGAGATGCAGAGCCGCAACGACGCGCGCGTGCTTCCCGAGGCGATGCAAGCGCCGCCGGGGCCATCGCTGCGCGCCGTGCTCGAAGCGGCGAGCGCGCCGCCGCCGGCGACGCCGCTGGCCCCCGAGGACGTCGGCCTGCTGCTCTACACCTCCGGCACGACCGGCGCGCCCAAGGGCGCCATGCTGACGCATCGCAATCTCGTCGCCAACGCGCTGATGAGCCAACGCGCCCTGGAGCTGACGCCCGGCTCCTGCATTTTCGGCGTTGCTCCCCTCTTTCATATCACCGGATTCGAGTTGCAGATGGTTCTGGGCTTCGCGGCGGCCGCGTCGCAGGTCTTGACCTATCGCTTCCAGCCCGCCGTCGTGCTGGAGGCGTTTCTCGAGCGGCGGCCGAGCTTCATCGTCGGCGCCATCACCGCCTTCATCGCGCTGATGAACCACAAGGACGCGACCGCGGCGCATTTCGCCAGCTTTGCGCAGGTCTATTCCGGCGGCGCGCCGATCGCGCCTTCGGTGGTCGCGGCCTTCGAACAGCGCTTCGGTCGCTATATCCGCAACGCCTATGGCATGACGGAGCTGACGTCGCCGAGCCATCTGGCGCCGACTTCCGGGCCGATCCCGGTCGATCCCGTATCCGGCGCGCTGTCGATCGGCATTCCCGCGCCCGGCGTCGACGTTATCGTCGTCGACGATCTCAGGCGGCCGCTCGGCCCGCGCCAATACGGCGAAATCGCCGTGCGCGGTCCCGGCGTGATGGCCGGCTACTGGAACAAGCCCGAGGAGACGGCGGAAGTGCTCATCGGCGGCTGGATGCATACCGGCGACGTCGGCTTCTACGACGAGGACGGCTGGTTCTATCTGGTCGACCGCAAGAAGGACATGATCTCGGCCTCGGGCTTCAAGGTCTGGCCGCGCGAAGTGGAGGACGTGCTGTACGCGTTTCCCGGCGTGCGCGAGGCGGCGGTGGTCGGCGCGCCCGACGCCTATCGCGGCGAGACCGTCATCGCCTTCGTCTCGGCTGAAGCCGGCGCGACGCTCGACGTCGCGGCGCTTGCCGCCTTCTGCCGCGAGCGGCTCGCCGCCTTCAAGCAACCCCAGGAAATCCGGGTGCTCGACGAGTTGCCGAAGACCGCGACCGGCAAGATCACCCGCAACACGCTGAAGCAGGACGTCCGGGAACGTTAGGTCGCGCTGTTCTCGACCGAGGCTTATTCGGCGCCGAACGGGGATGGCGGATATGCGGGGCGCGCCACATTGGCCGCTGCGCCGCAAAACTTCACAGCGCCTCGACGCAAGACCCGCGGATCCGCCGCTGCTAGCGAAAATGGCGCCGCGGGTTGGACCCGCCGAACGACCCACGCCCCTGGCGGGCGGCGCGCGGGCGGGGAGGACAATGACGGACGCGCAGCCTTCGCCGACGAGCGCCAGTCGCCATGCGGTCGGCCTTGCCGAGTGGTTCACTCGCCGCGCCGCGCGCGCGCCGCACAAGCCGGCGCTCACCTTCGAGAATGAGACCTGGAGCTATGGCGAACTCGTCGACCGGATCGAACGCATGTCCGCCGTTCTCGCCGCGGGCGGCGTGACCGCGGGCGCCCGCGTCGGCTATCTCGGCTTCAACGACCCCGCCTTCTTCGTCGTCCTGTTCGCCTCCGCGCGCCTGGGAGCGATCTGCGTTCCCATCAATTTTCGGCTGACCGGACCGGAACTGACCTACGTCATCAACGACGCTGGCGCGCATACGCTGGTCGTCGGCGAAGACCACATCGCCATCGTCGATTCGATCCGTGCAGACATCGGCTGCGCGCGCTTCATCGCCAGCGGCGCCGGCGCGCCGCGTTGGGAAGCGGCGCCGTCGCTGCTAGCCGTTTCTCCGCCCATTCCGCCCGCAGTCCCGGTTCGCAGCGACGATGTCGCCGTCATCATGTACACCTCGGGGACAACAGGGCGCCCCAAAGGCGCCATGCTGACCCACGGGAATTTCTGGACCAACAATCTCAACGAGATTTTGCTGTGGGACATGGTTTCGAGCGACGTCAAGCTGACCTTCGCGCCGTTGTTTCATGTTGGCGGCCTGCTCTGCGGCACGATGTCGACGCTGGTGGCGGGCGGCCATCTCGTGCTTCAGCGCGGCTTCGACGTGGCGGCGGTGCTCGAGGCGATTTCGCGCCATGGGATCACCGTCAGCTTCGGCGTTCCCGCGATGTTGCTGTTCCTCAGCCAGAGCGAGGATTTCGCGCGCGCCGACATGAGTTCGTTGCGCCTCATCGCGGTCGGCGGCGCGCCGATGCCGGAGCCGCTGCTGCGGCTCTACAACGCGCGCAACATCCCGGTCCATCAGGGCTACGGCATGACCGAAACCGCCTCGATGATCACCTTCCTGCATCCCGACCGCTCCGCCGACAAGCTCGGCTCCAGCGGCACGCCGCCGCTGTTGACCGAATACAAGCTGATCGACGCGAACTTCGACGACGTCAACCAACCCGACGTCAAGGGCGAAATCTGCGTGCGCGGCGGCAATGTGATGCGCGGCTACTGGAACAAGCCGGAGGAGACTGCGGCCAGTTTCACGCCCGACGGATGGTTCCGCAGCGGCGATGTCGGCTATCGCGACGCCGACGGCTTCCTGTTTGTTTGCGACCGCCTGAAGGACATGATCATCACCGGCGGCGAGAACGTCTATCCCGCCGAAGTGGAGAGCGTCCTCTACGATCATCCCGCCATCGCCGAGGTCGCGGTGATCGGGGCGCCGGATCCGCAATGGGGCGAACGCGTGGTCGCCGTCGTCGCGCCGAAATCGGGCCAGGAGATCACGCTCGAAGCGCTCCGCGCCTTCGCGGAAGGCCGGCTCGCCCGCTACAAGCTGCCCAAGGAGCTGCGGTTGACGAGCGCGCTGCCGCGCAATCCGAGCGGTAAGGTGCTGAAAGGCCATCTGCGCCGATAGCGCGGGCTTAGCGGGTCTGCGCAAGATTATTCCTTCGGCGCCCTGGAAAAAGGCCGCAGAATCCTCGCGGCGCGATGGCCATAAAGGCCGCGCGCGGCGACGCACGGGAGGAACAGATGGCGCCGATCGATCGTCGATACCTGCTCAAGAGCGCCGTGGCGGCGGCCGTAGGGGCGCTGACGCCGGCGCTCGCAGCCGCCAAGACCATGACCGGCGTGTCGGATGCCGAGATCAAGATCGGCTCGACGACGTCGTTGTCCGGGCCGGTGTCGGCGCTCGGCGTCGAAGATCGCATTCTCGACGCCTATTTCAAAATGATCAACGAGCAGGGCGGCGTCGCCGGACGGAAGATCGCTTTCATCTATTACGACGACGCCTTTCAGCCGCCCAAGACCGTGGAGATGGTCCGCCGCCTGATCGAAAGCGACCAGGTGAGCTTTCTGTTCAACATGCTCGGCACGGCTCCGAACTCCGCTGTCGTCGATTACATCAATCAGGCGCAGGTTCCCCACCTGTTTCTGTCGGTCAACGGTTCGAAATGGGGCGACTACAAGCGCTATCCCTGGACGATGGGCTTTGCGCCCTCCGCGCGCACTGAAGCGCAGATCTACGCGAAATACGCGCTGCAACAGAAGGCCGACGCGCGCTTCGCCGTGCTCTATCAGAACGACGATCTCGGCAAGGATTACCTTGCCGGGGTGCGCGACGTGTTTGGCGACAAGTTCGATACGCACGTCACGGCGCTTTCGCATGACGTCGGGGCGCCGACGGTGGATTCGCAGATCATCTCGCTGACCGCCTCCGGCGCCGAATTCTTCCTTTCGGGTTCGACGGCCAAATATGTCTCGCAATCGATCCGCAAGAGCTACGAAATGGGTTGGAACGCCACGCGGTTCATCGCCAGCGGCGCCGCCTCCATCAACGGCGTCATCAAGCCCGCCGGCTTCGACCGCGCCGTCGGCGTCATCTCGTCCGCCTATCTCAAGGACGCCAGCGATCCCGCATGGGCGGACGACAAGGGCATGGCCGAATATCTTGACTTCATGAAACAGAGGTTTCCCAGCGGCAATCCGAGCGATCTCTATTGCATCTACGGATACACGCTGGGGCTCGTGCTGATGCAGGTTCTCAAACAGGCGGGCGGCGACCTGTCGCGCGAAAATATCATGCGGCAGGCGGAGAGCCTGAAGGACTTCGAGGTCCCGACGTTGCTGCCGGGCGTCAAGGTCAATACGAGTCCAACCGATCATCGTCCGCTGGAGCAGTTGCAGCTGCAGCGCTGGGACGGCGCCGGTTGGAAGCGCTTCGGCTCGGTCATCGAAGGCTCGAATATCTGACCGGCGCCGCGCGGCGCTCGCCTCAAGCCAACGCCGCGCGCGCGATTTCGGCGCTGACGGGAATGAGCGCATCGAGCAGCGCTTGCGCGTAGGTCTTCGCCTGGGCGTCAAGATGGATCGAGGCGGCGCCGCCGCCTCCGAGCGCGTTGTGCAGCAGAAAATTCAGCCCATCCACGCCCGGTAGATCGAACCGTTCGACGCGCCCGCGGTTGACCGAGGCGAAGCGCTCGGCGACGCGCTCCGGCGTGAGCTGCGCCCGTATCCACGGCAGATATTCGGGCTTGCGGGCGACGACGCCGATATTCGCCTTATCGCCCTTGTCGCCGCCACGGGCGACGGCGAGACGGCGAAGCGGAACGCTAAACCGTTCGCCGTCCGGCAGCCGCGGCGGCGCTTGCGCCACAGACAGCGCCGCGTGGGTTGCAACACATTCCGCCCATGGCGCGGGGATCGTCTTGACGCCGACCTCCACATCGACGGCGACCGCGGCCTTCTCGATCAGGAACGAGTACAGCCGCACGACCGGCGAAGCCTTCGGACGCCCCGGCGAAAGCAGGGTCACGCCGGGCGCCATGGTCAGCGCCGAGCCGACGAATTCGCGCGAGAACAAATCCGCTCCCTTGATTGAAGGGTGCTGCACCGCGAGCCGCAGCACAGCCTCGCGACGGGAGGCGACGCTCGCCGGGTCGGCGTCGCCAAACAAAGCCTCCTCGCCGACGATCGCGACGTTCGTCGCGGTGAACGGCGGAAGCTGGCGCTGGGCGAGCATCCCGGCGGTCCGCGCCAGCACCGCCTCGCCATGGCGGCGCGCTTTGGCGACCGCGTTCTCTCCCGCAACGGCGAAGGCGCCGACGCAAGAATATCCATCCGCGTAAGTCGCACAGGCTTTCAGATACGTCGTCGGCGCGGACCCTCGCGCGCCGCTCACGCGCACGCGGTTCGGTCCCGCCGTCTCCATGCGCACCGAACCGAAATCGCAGACGACGTCTGGCAGCAGATATCGCGCGGGGTCGCCGATCTCGTAGATCATTTGCTCGGCGGCGGTGAGCGGGGTCACGGCGCCGCCGGTTCCCTCCGGCTTGGTGATGACGAAAGCGCCGTCGCCCGAGACCTCGCAGATCGGAAAGCCCGCATTCTCCCAGCCGTCGGCGACGCTTTCCCAATCGGTGAAGTTGCCGCCGCTGGCCTGCGCGCCGCACTCGATGAGATGGCCGACGAGGCTTCCGGCGGCGAGACGGTCGTAATCGGTCTCGCGCCAACCAAACTCGTGAATCAGCGGCCCGAGCGCGAGCGCGCTGTCGACGCAGCGCCCGGTGATGACGATGTCGGCGCCGAGGTCGAGCGCCCGCGCGATGGGAAAGGCGCCGAGATAGGCGTTGGCGCTCAGAACCGCCTCGGGCGCTTCCATGCCGCTGTCGATTTCGCGCAAGCCGTTGCGCAGCCCAGCGAACCGCGGGTTGAGATCGTCGCCGAGCACGAGGCCGATCTTTAGCTCGACGCCAGTTTCCGCCGCAAGTCGCTCCAGCGCGCGGCGGCAGGCGGCGGGGTTGAGGCCGCCGGCGTTGGTCACGATCCTGATCTTTTTCTCCGCGATGGCGTGAATATGCGGACGCATGACCTCGGTCACGAAATCGAGCGCATAACCGGCCTCGGGCGCCTTGGCTTTCGCCTTGGCGAGGATCGACATCGTCACTTCGGCCAGATAGTCGAGAACGACGTAATCGAGATTGTCCTGCGCAAACAGCTGCGCCGGCCCGAGCGAGGTGTCGCCCCAGAACCCCGATCCGCCGCCGATCCGCACCACTTTGCCGTCCGCCATCGCTTCCTCGCTTCCTCGCTTCCGCTCGCCCTGGTAAATCACTCGCCCTCAGGCGGCTTGCGCGCAGATGCTGACGACGTCTTCGCGCAAGACCATCGGCCTTGGATACGGCAATATAAGGCGCGAGCGTCAAGGAGAATGGGATGAGCGGGCCGGAGTTGCTCGAACGCGTGCGCGCCTTCATGCGCGATCACGTGGCGCCGGTGGAAAGCCTGTACGACGAGCAGGCCCGCGGCGCCTACCGCACGCGGACGCCGGCGATCGTTCAGGAACTGAAGGCGCAAGCGCGTGCGCAAGGCCTGTGGAACCTGTTTTTGCCCGGCGAACACGGCGCCGGCTTGAGCAATCTCGCCTACGCGCCGCTGGCCGAGGAAATGGGCCGGGTGTTGTGGGCGTCCGAGGTGTTCAACTGCTCCGCGCCCGACAGCGGAAATATGGAGGTGCTGTCGCTGTACGGATCGCCAGCGCAGAAGGAGCGCTGGCTTCAGCCCTTGCTCGACGGGGAGATACGCTCCGCGTTCTCGATGACCGAACCGGAAGTCGCCTCCAGCGACGCGACCAACATTCGCGCCGAGATCCGCCGCGATGGCGATCACTACGTGATCAACGGCCGCAAGTGGTTCACTTCGGGGGCGATCAACGAAGATTGCAAACTGCTGATCGTGATGGGCAAGTCCGACGCCCTAGCGCCGGTCCACAAGCAGCAGTCGATGGCGCTGGTGCCGAAGGATGCGCCCGGAGTGCGGATCGTGCGCGATCTCAGGGTGTTCGGCTATGACGACGCGCCGGTCGGCCATCCCGAGATCGTCTACGACAACGTGCGCGTGCCGGCGGAAAACATCATTCTGGGTGAAGGACGCGGGTTCGAGATCGCGCAGGGGCGGCTGGGGCCGGGGCGCATCCATCATTGCATGCGTCTCATCGGCTGCGCGCAGCGCGCGCTCGAACTGATGTGCCGGCGCGCCAACTCTCGCTTCGCCTTCGGGCGATATTTGGGCGAGCACGGCTCCGTGCGCGAAGACATCGCGCGCTCCTATTGCGAGATAGAACAGGCGCGGATGCTGACGCTGAAGGCGGCCGACAAGATGGACCGCGACGGAAACAAGCAGGCGCGCGACCTGATCTCCGCCGCCAAGATTGTCGTGCCCGATATGGCGTGCCGGGTGATTGATCGCGCGATCCAGATTCACGGCGGCGCGGGCGTGACGCAGGACACATTCCTGCCTGCAGCCTTTGTCTATGCGCGCTACATGCGTATGGGCGACGGTCCGGATCAAGTCCACCTGAGCGCGCTTGGCAAGGCGCTGCTCAAGCGCCATCCCGCCGAAGCCAAGCCGGAATGAGAGCATGGCGCCGCCGTCCGCGCCCGATCTCGACTGGCCGCGACTCGACGCCTGGTTGGAGCGCAACGCGGCGGGGTTTCATGGCTTGCGCGCGGCGCGGCGCCTCGTCGGCGGAAACTCGAATCCGATCTGGCGGCTCGACGCCGACAGCGGCGCTTATGTCCTGCGCGCGCAGCCCCCAGGCGAATTGCTCAGCTCCGCCCATGCGCTGGACCGCGAGTTCCGCGTGCTTGACGCGCTTCGCGCAAGCCCGGCGCCGGCCCCGCGCGTGCGCGCCTTCTGCGCCGATCTCTCTGTCATCGGCGTGCAATTCTATCTGATGGACTTCGTCGACGGCCGCGTCTTTCGCAACCCCAAGCTTGAGGATGCGCCGCGCGAAAAGCGCCGCGCGGTGTTTGACGCCGCTCTCGACATGCTGGCGACGATTCACTGCATCGACGTCGCCGCGGTTGGGCTGTCGGACTTCGGACGCCCCGGACATTATTATCAACGCCAGTTGCATCGCTGGAGCCAGCAGATCGCCCGCGCGTTGCCGGAAGGCGATGCGACGCTGGACGCGCTGCTCGCGGCGTTGCGCGCGGCGATGCCGCAGACCGACCGCGCTGCGACGTTGCTGCACGGCGACTCCAGGTTCGACAATCTGATGTTCGATGCCCGCGGCGAGCGCATCGTCGCCGTACTCGATTGGGAATTGTCGACGCTGGGCGATCCTCTGGCCGATCTCGGGCAGTTTCTCGCCGTGCAGGAACTGCCGTCCGATTATCTGCTGCCGGGCCTCGGCGGGCTCGACCGCGCGGCGCACGGCGTCCCCACGCAGGAGGAGCAGGCGGCGCGCTATTTCGCTCAATCCGGCCAGCCTGCCGCCGACATGCGGTTCTACATGGCGTTCGCGATGTTCAGGCAGGCGGCGATGTCGGCCGGGCTGAAGCGGCGGGCGTTGCTCGGCACGGCGTTGACTGAAGAAGCGTTCGCTTTCGGCGAGACGCTCTCAGTGTTCGCGGAGCTGGGACTGCGCATGCTGGGGCGTTGAGCGGACGTCAAACGTCTGCGAGAGCGCCGGCGGACCGGCGCCGCCATATCGCTGGTGTCGGGCGCGGAGCAATTGAACGCCTCCGGCGCGAGATACCAGCGGTCGATGATTTCACAAACAGCGGCGTAGTCGAGAGCGTTGAGGCCGGCGCGCAGGTTGCTTCAACCGGCGAGATCGTCAGACGATTTTGGATTGACAGCGCCGGATCGGATCGACAAGCTCGGCGCAGTCGCGGCCGGAAAACACACCGCGCGGGAGGAGGCCGAGCGGGCATGGACCGTCATGCGGACAACGCCGCGAACGACGCATTGGCGCGGGGCGAAGCCGGCGCTGCGCTGGCGGTGTGGCTTGCCGGTCACGTTGCGGGTTATCGAGGACCCGCGCGGGGCGAGAAATTCGCGGGCGGCCAATCGAATTCGACCTTCAAACTCATCGCGCCGTCGGGCGCTTATATGCTGCGGCGCAAGCCCCCAGGCGAGACGCCGCGCGTTCATGCGCTTTGCGCGGACGCGGCGCAGCTCTTGGGCGAGGGCGGATAATGGCCGCCGTGGCGAGGCCGCCGAGCGCGTCCGCGCGCGTCGTCAAGTCGATCGTGCGAGGTCTCTACGAAGGCGACTATGCGCCGGGGCAGCGACTGGCCGAACCTGAGTTGATGGAGCAGTTCGGCGTCAGCCGCAGCACGGCGCGCGAGAGCATCCGGCGCATGGAGTCGGAAGGGCTGGTGAACGTGCTGCCGCATCGCGGCGCCGTCATCCGTCGCATGTCGGCGGACGAGGCGCTCGACGCGCTGATGGTCATGGAGCTTTGCGTCGGCCTCGCCGCGCGACAGGCGGCCGAGCGCATAGACGCGAGCGGCGGGCGCGCCCGCTTCGAACAGATATGGCGCGAGCTGCAAAGCTATCGCGAGGCGCCCGGCGGTTACGATTTCATCGTCGCGCGCAACCGCTTCTATCGTGTCATCACGGAGCTTTCGGGCAATCAGGAATTGCGCCGGATCGTGCCCTCGATCCACGTTCACCTGATCCGCCGCGACTATTCTGCGACGTTGAGCGAACGCTTTCGGGATTATGCGGGCATGGCGGAAGCGATCCTCGCCGGCGACGGGCCGGCGGCCGAGACGGCGGCGCGCAGACATATCGCGACAACGGCTGCTTTGGTGCGACAACGCGCCGACGGCGGCGACAACGGTGCGAACACAAGGAGGCTGAGATGACGATCTCCACAAACACGCCGCCAGGCCGCATGCTGCTCGGACGCGACCGGTTGTTTTATGGCGGCCTCCTCGGCAATTCGATGAAGACGCGCTGTCTCGGCGCGGTCACGCTCTACGCCGCCGTGGACGGGGAGATCGAGATCAAGATCGCCGACGGTCCGTGGCGCCGGCGGGGCATGATCGCGCTTGCGCCCCACACGCCGCACAGGCTTCGCACCGGCAGCGGACAGATCGCCAACCTTTGTCTGGAGTCGGAGTCGATCGACCGCGCCGAGATGGCGTCACTGATCGCCGAGATCAACGCGGTTGACAATGCGCGCTTGATCGCGCGCATCGTCGACGCCCGTCGCGAGACGACGCGCATCGGCGCCGGCGACGGCTTCTCGACGCGAGAATTCGACGCCTATTTCCTTGGCCGACCGCTCAAGGCGCGCGAAGTCGATCCCCGCATCCGCTTCATCCTGGATAAGCTCATCGACGCGCGGCCGGATCACGCGATCTCCGCCGATTCCTGCGCCAGCCGCATCGGCGTCTCGACCTCGCGCTTTCTGCATCTGTTCAAGGAGAGCACCGACATCTCCTTCCGCTCGGCGCGCATGTGGAAGCGTGCGCGCCGCTTCATGGACCACGCCAACCGCGACGACAGCCTGACCGATGTGGCGCTCGATCTCGGCTATCCCGACTCCAGCCACTTCAGCCATTCGATCCGGGCCTGCTTCGGGCTGCAACCGCGCTCGATCCGCCAGGGCTCGCGCGGCATGAAGATCTTCGTCGGCGAGAATTACGCGCTCTCCTGCGCCTGAGCCTCGGCGGCGCGGATCTTTCGTTGCAGCTTTGTCATGCCGCGCAGCCAGCGCTGCATGTCGCCGCTCTTGTTGTTCATGTAAGCCTGCACCTGCGGGTGCGGCAGGATCAGGAACGTCTCGTTCCTCACGCCCTCCAGCGCAGCGGCGGCGACCTCGTCGGCGCTGAGCACGCCGTCCAGCGATTGCGGCCCGGTCGTAACGCCGCGCAGCATCCTTGTGTCAACACCCTGCGGGCAGAGCACGGAGACGCGGATTTTGTCGTCGGCGTGGGTGATGGCGAGGTTTTCGGCGAAGCCGATCGCCGCATGTTTGGTCGTCGCGTAGACGGCGCTGCCGATCTGATTGAGCAGGCCGGCGGCCGAGACGGTGTTGAGGAAATAACCGCCGCCGCGGGCCTTCATGCGCGGCGCGAGCGCGCGGGCGGCGCGGACATGGGCGAGCGTGTTGATCTCCCACGCCGCTTGCCAGACCTCGTCGTCGGGCCCGGCGGCGTTGTCGTAACTGTCGAAGCCGGTTGCGACGCCGGCGTTGGAGCAGAACAGGTCGATGGCGCCGCGTTCGCGCTCGATGTCGTCGATCAGGCGCTCGATGGCGCCGCGCTCGCGCACGTCAATCGTGCGGGCTTGGCCGCCAATCGACCGGGCGGCCGCCTCGGCCGCCTCGCCTTCGCGATCCGCGACGATCACCTCAGCCGCACCCGCCTCGGCGAGGGCGCGGCACAGCGCGAGGCCGATGCCGTTGGCTCCGCCCGTCACCACCGCCCGACAGCCTTCGATCTTCACGACGTCTTCTCCGTATTCAATCGCCGTTGAATCGCGGCGCGCGCTTTTCGTTGAACGCGGCGAACCCCTCCTTCGCGTCGCCGGTGAGACTGAGCAAACCGAGTTGGCCTTCGGCAAACGCTATCGCCTGTTCGAAGCTCATGCCGTCGAGCGCCTTCAGCGCATATTTGCCGCGCCGGATCGCCGTCGGCGAGCGGGCCGCCAACGCGGCCGAGAGCGATTCGATGCGGGCCTCGAGATCGGCCGCGCTTACGACATGGTTGACGAGGCCCGCCCCGCGCGCAGTCTCGGCGTCGAACAGCTCGCCCGTCAGCGCCCATTCTCGCACCACGCGCGGCGGCGCGAGGCGCGCGAGCAGGCTCATCACCTGCATTGGGAACAAGCCGATCTTCACTTCCGGCAAGCCGAATTTGGCGCTATCGACCGCCACGGCGATGTCGGCCAGCGCAAGAAGTCCCATGCCGCCGGCGACGCAGGCGCCGTTGATCGCGGCGACGATGGGCAGCGGGCAATTCTGCGATAGGCGCAAGAGATCGCCATAGGCGGTGCGGGGATGCGAGAAATCGAAGTTGAAGCCGCCGCCCGGTGCCAGATCGCCGCCCGCGCAGAACGCCTTGCCCGCGCCCGTCAGCACGACCACCCGGATCTCGGGGTCGGCGACCGCCCCCTGGAGCCCATCGGCAACGCCCTTCAGCAAAGCGTCGTTGATGGCGTTGCGCTTGTCGGGCCGGTTGAGCGTGATGCGACGCTGGGGTCCGCGTGTTTCAACCAGAACCTCGCTCATGTCGCAGCCACCTCCACGAGGATGCGATGCGCCTCGACCTGATCGCCCTCGCCGATGTGGATCGCCTCGACGGTTCCCTCGACGCTGGCGACGTGGACGTGCTCCATCTTCATCGCCTCCAGCACGAGCAGCTTCTGGCCGCGCGTCACCTTGTCGCCGACCGCGACGTCGAGCGACGCCACGCGGCCGTTCATCGCCGCGCGCACCTTGCCGTCGTGCTCAGTCTCGATCTTGATTGCCGGCTCGAAGCTGATGTCCTCGAAATCCCAGCTGCGGCCCTCGTCACGCAGCCAGACCTGCGCGCCGTTGCGCACGAGCACGGCTCTGCGGCTGCGCCCGGCCTCCGTCAGTTGATAGCCGCCGTCGGCGTGCGCCACGACGAGTTGCGCTTCCTCTCCCGCCGCTTCGACGCGGGTCGCGCCGCGCGGCCCCGCATAGACGCGCATCGTGTAGACGGTCTCGCCGCGCTTCAACCGCATGGGGCGCGGGAAGCCATGGGTGACGCCGACATCAGGCGCCGCGCTGAGCAACGCGGCGACGCGCATCGCCGCCGCTTTTTCTTGCGCGCCGCGGTCGGGAAACAGCGCGGCGGAATTTTCCCCGATGAAGCCGGTGGTCGCCGCGCCGGAAGCGAAGACGGGGTTCTCCAAACAGTCGATCAGGAAATCCTGGTTGGTGCGCAGGCCAAGCGCGAGCGTCTCGCTGAGGCCGTGCGTCAGCTTCGCCCGCGCCGCCTCGCGATCTGCGCCATGCGCGATAAGCTTGGCGATCATGGAATCGTAGAACGGCGAGATTTCCGCGCCGGAACGCAGGCCATGCTCCACCCGAACGGCCGGCGAGGGCGCCCACAGCGCCAAGGTCCCGCTCTGCGGCATGAAGCCGTTCGGCGCGTCCTCCGCACATAGTCGCGCCTCGATGGCGTGACCGGAGAAGACGACGTCCTCCTGTTTGATCGCCAACGGCTTGCCCGCGGCGATCTCGAGTTGGAGCGCGACAAGATCGAGCCCGGTGATCGCCTCGGTGACCGGGTGCTCCACCTGCAGGCGCGTGTTCATTTCCATGAAAAAGAACGCGCCGTCCTGTCCGAGCAGGAACTCCAGCGTCCCGGCGCCCTCATAGTTGATCGCCCGCGCCGCGCGCACCGCCGCCGCGCCCATGCGCTCGCGCAACTGCGGCGAGACGGCCGGAGACGGCGCTTCCTCAATCACCTTCTGATGCCGGCGCTGCACGGAGCAATCGCGTTCGCCCAGATGAATCGCGTGGCCGTGGCGGTCGGCGAGGATCTGGATCTCGACATGGCGCGCGTTGACGATGGCCCGCTCCAGCAACACGGTTTCATCGCCGAACGCGCTCTTCGTTTCGGATTTCGCGGATTTCAGTGCGTTGTCGAAATCCTCGTCGCGCTCAACCAACCTCATGCCGCGCCCGCCGCCGCCCGCCGCGGCCTTGATCATCAGCGGATAGCCGATGGCGTCCGCGTGCGCCCTCAGCGCCTGCGCGTCCTGCTCGTCGCCCTGATAACCCGGCACACAGGGCACGCCGGCTTCCATCATCAGCACCTTCGCCGCCGCCTTGTTGCCCATGGCGCGGATCGCCCGCGCGGAGGGGCCGACGAACACCAGCCCCGCCTCGGCGCAGGCCGCCGCGAACTTGTCGTTCTCGGAAAGAAAGCCGTAGCCGGGATGGACCGCGTCCGCTTGCGTCGCGCGCGCGGCTTCGAGAATTCGCGCGATGTTCAGATAAGAGTCGCGCGGCGCCGCTTTGCCGATTGAGACGGATTCGTCGGCCAGCGTCACATGCGGCGCGTCCGCGTCGGCTCGCGAATAGACCGCGACGGTTCGCAACCCCGCCGCTCGCGCGCTGCGCAGCACCCGCACCGCGATCTCGCCGCGATTGGCGACCAGCAGCTTGCTAAAGGGCGTCGTCGGCTTTTTTGCAGTCGTCGTCATGGCCGGGCCACCGCGAATTGGATGCGATTGGGAGTTCGCCGCTCCGCCTCGCGGCAGATCGCCATCGAGATCGCCAGCACCTCGCGCGTGTCGCGGGGGTCAATAATCCCGTCATCAAGCACCCTAGCGGAAGTGTGAAACGCGTCCATCTGATTGTTGAAATTCTCGACGATGGCCGTCGTCAGTTTATCGAGCGCGGCGGCGTCGGCCTCGCCGCCGCCGCGCGCGGCGCGTTGCTCGTGGACGACGCGCATGGTTCCCGCCGCCTGCTCGCCGCCCATGACGGCGGTCTTGGCGTTGGGCCACGAGAAGCAGAAGCGGGGATGAAAGCCGCGCCCGCACATGCCGTAATTGCCGGCGCCGAACGAGGCGCCGCAATAGACGGTGAATTGCGGCACGGTCGCATTGGTCACCGCCTGGATCATCTTCGCTCCGTGTTTGATGATGCCGCTTTCCTCATAGCGCTTGCCGACCATGTAGCCGGTCGTGTTGTTGAGATAGAGGATCGGCGTTCCCGCCTGGCAGCAGGCCTGAATGAAATGCGTCGCCTTCGAGGCGCCGGCGGAATCGATTGGGCCGTTGTTGGTCAAAATCCCGATCGGCCAGCCGTGGATGCGCGCCGTCCCGCACACCGTCGCGCCGCCGTAACGCTCGCCCAGTTCCGTGAATTCCGAGCCGTCGACGAGGCGTCCGATCACCTCGCGCATATCGACCGGCGAGCGATAGTCGCGCGGCATGATTCCAAGCAGGTCCTCGGGATCCAGCGCAGGCGGCGCGAAGGCGCGCGTCTCGCCGGCTTGGGTCCAATCGAGCCCCGCCATCACCTCGCGCGCGAGGCGGATCGCCTGCCGGTCGTCGTCGGCGAGATAATCGCCGAGCCCGGAAATCGCCGTGTGCATCTCGGCCCCGCCGAGTTCTTCCTCGGTGGCGATCTCGCCGGTCGCCGCCTTCAGCAGCGGCGGCCCGGCGAGAAAGGCGCGGGTGCGCCGGCGCACCATGATGATGTAATCGGAAAGCCCGGTCTGATAAGCGCCGCCAGCCGTCGAACTGCCATGCGTGACCGTAACCACGGGCAGCCCGGCGGCCGACATCAGCGCGAGGTTGCGGAACAGGTTTCCGCCGCGCACGAAATCCTCGACCCTGTAGGCCAGCAGATTGGCGCCGGCGCTCTCGACCAGCTGCACGAACGGCAGCCGGTTTTCGAGCGCGATCTCCTGCACGCGCAGATGCTTGTCGAGGCCCATCGGTTGCAGCGCGCCGGCGGCGATGCCGCTGTCGCTGGCGCAGATCATCGCGCGAACGCCGGACACGAAGCCAATTCCGGCGATGAGGCCGCAGCCCGGAATCGACTTGTCGGGATCGTCGCGATCCATCCGATAGCCGGCCATCGCGCAGAGTTCGAGGAACGGCGCGCCGGGGTCGAGCAGGAGCGCGACGCGTTCGCGCGGCAGCAACTGCCCGCGCTCGGCGAAGCGCGCCGCCGCCGCTCCCGAAGCCGCGCGGGCGCGGCCCTGGATTTCGTTAACGCGCGCGAGCAGCCCCTCCATGTGTTCGCGGTTGGTCTTGAACGCCGCGCTGCGGGGGGACAGGTTCGTGTCGAGTTGCGTCATCACGCCTCTCCCAATACTCGCGGCGCGCAGCGCTCCGCCGATAAATCAGCTATCGCGCGAGGGGCGCCGCGGCTTGCGCCAGCTAGCTGCCGATCGCCGCCGCCTGCGCCGCCTTCGCCGCCTGGAAACCCGCGCGCGTCTCCAGCGCGCGGAACCACGCCAGCGCGCGCGGCGGCAATTCGGCTTCCAGGCCGATCTCCAGCGCGAGTTGCAGCGCATAGCCGACGCAGACGTCGGCCATGGTGAAGGCGCCGCCGACGAGATACGCGCGCCCGTCGCCGAGCGTCGCCTCCAGCAGGCGCAGCCGCGCCAGGAACCAGCGCTTGTAGTCGTTCGCCACCGTCGGTTGGCGCCGCTCCTCAGGTTCGAGCGCCCCGTAGCGCAGGAAGATAGTCTGCGGGAACGTCAGCGTCGCTTCGCCATGCACGAGCCAGTTGAGATAGGCGGCGTAATCGCGCTCGGCGGGGCCGAGAGTCATCCGGCCGCCCGCGTATTTCGTGGCGAGGTAATGCGGAATGGCGGCCGATTCCGTCATCCGCGCCTCGCCGTCGACCAGCAGCGGCACGGTGCCCAGCGGGTTCTCCTCGAGATAGCTTTTCTGCAAGGCGCGCGGCGGAAACGGCAGCAGCTTCAACTCGTAGGCGAGACCCAGCTCCTCCAGCGCCCACAGCGCGCGGAAGGAGCGCGCGTCCATGCAATGCCAGAGTGTCAGCGCCATGAGCCAGGGTCCCGTTCGCTTCGAGCGACCGCTCTTAGGTTCTGGCGCCGAGCGCCGCTTGCGTCCACTGGCCGCGCACGCGCACAGTGGACGCAAGACTTGCATGCGCCGCGAAGGTACGAAAGCGGCCTGCGCGCGATGGCGCGAGGGAGGCGACATGACCGACAAGGCCATCATCACATGCGCGCTGAACGGCGTCCTCACCGATCCCCGCCAGCATCACGTCCCCGTGACGCCGCAGCAAATGGCGGCCGAGGCGAAAGCGGCCTACGGCGCGGGCGCCGCCGTCATGCACATTCACTTGCGCCAGCAGGGCGCCGGCAAAGGTCATCTGCCCTCGTGGGACGTCGAACTCTCCAAGGCCGTGCAAGCCGCAATCCGCGAGGCGTGCCCCGGCGTAATCGTCAACCATACGACGGGCGTCGTCGGCCCCGATTACGCCGGCGCGCTCGCCTGCATCCGCCAGACGCGGCCGGAGATCGCGGCCTGCAACGCGGGCTCGCTCAATTATCTCAAGCTCAAAGCCGACGGCCATTGGGCCTGGCCGCCGATGTTGTTCGACAATCCCGTCGCCAAGGTGCAGGATTATCTCGACGCGATGAAGGACGCCGGGACGCGACCGGAGTTCGAATGTTTCGACGTCGGCATCGTCCGCTCGGTCGGCATGTACCGCCTCAACGGCATGGTCGCGCACACGCCGCAGTATAATTTCGTGATGGGCGTCGCCTCGGGGATGCCCACCGACCCCGACCTGTTGCCGATCCTGCTCAAGCTCAAGCTGCCCGGCGCGCTCTGGCAAGTCACCGCCATCGGCCGCGACGAGATCTGGCCGCTGCACCGCGCCTGCGCCGAGCGCGGCGGCTGTCTGAGGACCGGGCTCGAGGATACGTTCTACCTGCCCGATGGGTCCAAGGCGACGTCGAACGGCCAACTCATCGAGGCGGCCGTGCGGCTTGCGCGCGAAGCGGGGCGCGAGGTCGCAAGCCCTGGGGAGGCGCGGACGATGATGGGGCTGGCCGCTTGAGACTGCGCGCCCCATAAGGGAGGGAGCGAATGGCGCAAGGGCGACCGGCGGCGCGCCAGGGCCGGGGCGCATCGGCCGCGTGGCCATCGGCGACGCGCTGCGCCGCTCGGCTCGGCGGCTTCCGGGTCGCCAAGGTCGTCAAGATCGTTGCTGCGATCCCGGCGACGGCGACCGGCAAGCTGCGCAAGGCGGAGCTGCGGCGGGAATATCAGGGGCTATTGGGTTGAAGCCGGCGCGCGCCAGTCGCTCAGCCGCTCGCCGCTTTCCGCCAGCCGGCGCAGCAGCGGCGAGACCTCGCCCTCTTGGCGGTCGAGCGCCGCGACGATCTGCTTGAGGCCAATCTCGTCGGCCATGAACACGGGACCGCCGCGCCAGGCCGGAAAGCCGTAACCCGCCGTCCAGACGACGTCGATGTCTCCAGCGCGGTAGGCGATACCCTCCGACAGTATCTCGGCGGCTTCGTTGATCATGGGATAGAGCAGCCGCTCGAAAATCTCCTGCGGCGGAATCGCATCGCGCCTCCGGACTCCATGCGTTTGGGCGAGTTCCGCCGCCAGCGCCGCGCGCGCTTCTGAGGGCAGCGCGGTGCGGCCGTCGTAGCGGTAGAACCCTTCGCCGGTCTTCTGCCCGTGGCGTCCCGCCGCAAACAAGGCGCGGCAGAGGGCGCGATAGGACGGCGCCTGCGGGCCGGCGCCGGATTTGATCCACTCGATCACCGTGCGTGCGCCGACGTCGACGCCCGCCATGTCCAGCATCCGGCTCGGACCCATCGCGAGGCCGAGCCAGTGCGGATCCTCCGCGACGCCGTCGATCTCCTGCGGCGTCGCGCCTTCGAGCTGCATCGCCTCGTTCTCGCGGCCGTAGACCTCGGCCATCCGGTTGCCGATGAAGCCGTAGCAGACGCCGGAGACTACCGCCGTCTTGCCGATGCGCGCGGCGAGCTGCATCACGGTCTGCAACACGTCGGCGCCGGTGCGCGCGCCGCGCACGACCTCCAACAGCCGCATCACATGCGCGGGGCTGAAGAAATGCGTGCCCAGGCAATCGCTCGCGCGGCCCGAGGCCTCGGCGATGCGGTCGACGTCGAGCGTTGAGGTGTTGCTGGCCAGGATCGCGCCGGGCTTGCACAGCCGGCCGAGCTGGCCGACGACGTCGAGCTTCAGCGCCATGTCCTCGAACACCGCTTCGATGACGAGATCGGCGTCGGCGAGGCGCGAAAGCTGCGTCGTCCCGGCAACCAGCGCCGCGCGCCGCCGCGCCGTATCCTCGTCGAGCCGGCCGCGCGAAACCTGCGTCGCATAGGTCTTGTCGATGGCGGCGCGCCCGCGCGCCAGCGCTGCGTCGCTGGCGTCCACCAGCGTGACGGGAAAACCGGCGTTGGCGAAGGCGGTCGCGATGCCTGAGCCCATCGTGCCGGCGCCGACGACGCCGACGGATCGGATTTCCCGCGTCCGCACGCCCTCGGGCAGGCGCGGAATGCGGCGGGCGGCGCGCTCGGCAAAGAAGACGTGCCGCAGCGCGCGCGAGGCGGGCGAGCGCAGCAGCTTTGCAAATTCCGCCGCCTCGACCGCCCCGCCCTGCGCGAACGGCTGCCGCGCCGCCGCCTCCAAACAGTCCGCGATGCTGGCGAGCGCCGGCAGATAGGGGCGCCGCTCCGCCTCGGCCCGCACGGCGGCAAGCGCGGCTTCGGCCTCGGCGTCGGCGGGCGGCTGCACCAGGCTGGCGCGGCGCAGCGGCGTCCGCTCCCGCGCGGCGTCGCGCGCCGCCGCGCGCGCGGCGGCGTCGGGGGTCTCGCTTAGCGCGTCGACCAGACCCGCCGCCATCGCTTCCTGTGCGTCAATCGGCTTGCCGCTGGCGATCATCGGCGCCGCGCGCGCGAGGCCGATCAGGCGCGGCAGGCGCTGCGTGCCGAGCGAACCCGGCAGCAGACCGAGCGACACCTCTGGCATGCCGAGCTTGGTCTGCGGATGCGCGACGCGAATATGACAGGCGAGCGCGAGTTCGAGCCCGCCGCCGAGCACGGTCCCGAACAACGCCGCCGCCACCGGCCGCTCGCAGGCTTCGATGCGCGCGAGCAAATGGTTGAACGGCGCGGCGGAAAAGTCGGGTTCGTCGAACACGGCGATGTCGCCGCCGGCGACGAACGTGCGGCCGGCGCATTCGATGGTTAGTCCAATCAAACTTCGATTGGCCTCGAAAGCCTCGAACGCGGCCATGATCCCCGCGACGGTCTCGTTGGAGAGCGCGTTGACCGGGGGATTGTCGATCCTGAGAACGCCGAGATCGCCTTCGATGCTGAGAGACGCGCGCAAGTCCATGGTTGCTCCTTTGGCGCGACGCGCCCAAACGTCAGAGGCAGCTTTCGTCCAACGCCGCCGTGAGATCGCTCCGGCTCGCCAGCGGCGCCAGCCAGGCGTCGATCACAGGCATCTCATATTCGTAGAAGTAGCGGCACGCGGCGATCTTGCCCGGCCGCACGCGCGCGTTGCCGCGCGTCGCCGCATCCGCCATGTCGAGCCACAACCAGCCGACGACGAGATGGCCGAAGGCGAACAGGAACGGCGTCGCCAGCGCCAGCGCCTGCATCGGCGCCGCCGCTTCGCGCCGGACGAGCGCCTCGATTCGCGCCGCCTGCGCGCGCAGAGTTTCGGCGAACGCGGCAAGCTCCGGGATTTCGCCGGCCGAACCCGCCGTGCGCCGCAGCGCCTGCAGGAAAACGTCGAAAGCCTGCAGGCCGTCGAACAGCATCTTGCGGCCGAGCAGGTCGAGCGCCTGCACGCCGGTCGTCCCCTCGTGAATCGGGTTCAGGCGGTTGTCGCGAAAAATCTGCTCGACGTCGAAATCGCGCGTGTAGCCGTAGCCGCCGTGAATCTGGATCGCCAGATGGTTGGCGGCGAGGCCCATCTCCGAGGGCCAGCTCTTCGTCACCGGCGTCAGCAGGTCGAGCAGCGCCTGCGCGCGCACCCGCTCGGCCTCGTCCACAGCGTGCCCGGAGAGATCGGCGAGCTTGGCTGAATAGAGACAAAGCGCCAGCGCGCCTTCGGCTATCGCTTTCTGGGCGAGCGCCATGCGGCGCACGTCCGGGTGGCGCAGGATCGGGACCGGCGCGCCTTCACCCTTGTGTCCCAGCGGCCGGCCCTGGCGGCGCTCGGCCGCATAGGCGAGCGATTGCGCAAAACCGCGATAGGCGAGCGCCGCCGCGCCGAGGCCGACGCCGATGCGCGCCTCGTTCATCATTTGGAACATGATGCGCAGGCCCTCGCCGGGGTCGCCAATCAACCAGCCGCGCGCGCCCTCGCCCTCGCCGAAATTGAGCGCGCAATTGGGAATGCCGCGATAGCCCATCTTGTGGTTGAGCCCGGCGACGGCGACGTCGTTGCGCCGCCCGTCGGGCAGGACGGCGGGAACCACGAACAGCGAGACGCCCTTGGCGCCGGGCGCCAGCTTGCCCGCGGCGTCAGGAATCTTGGCCAGCACGAGATGGATCGTCTGCGCGACGATGTCCTGGTCGCCGCCCGAGATCCACATTTTGCGCCCGCGCAGACGGTAGCGCCGCCCGAGGCCGTCCTCGCCGTCGGGCTCGGCGCGGGTGACGATGTCGCCGAGCGAGGAGCCCGCGTCTGGCTCGGAAAGGCACATGGTTCCAAGCGCCTCGCCGGCGAATTGCGGCGCGGCGAAGGCTGCGATCACTTCGGGCGTCCCGAACGCCGCGAGCACACGCGCGTTGGCCGTCGACAGCATCGAGAACCCGGCGGCGGAGATATTGGCGGCCATGACAATGGCGCCGACCGCGCTCGCGACGGCGACAGGAAGTTGCAAGCCGCCATGCTCGGCGTCGACCGTCGCCAGATGCAGGCCCGCGTTCAAGTAGGCGCGCACGGCGGCGGCGACTTGGCTCTGAACGACGACGCGGCCGTTGGCGTCCAGGCGCGGCTCCTCGCGGTCGCCCGCTTTATACGAGGGCCAGAACGCCTGCTGCGCGATTTTCTCGCCGAGATCGAGGAAGGCCGCGTAATCGTCCAGGGTTTGACCGGCGAACCTCGGCAGGCGCGTCAGCGCGCCGACGTCGAGCCAGTCGACGAGCCAGAAATCGATGTCCTCGCGCCGTATGACCGTCAATGCGTCCTCCTCGCGACTGCATTAGTCATAGCGCCGAAAGCGCCCTCAGCGGTAGGTGAGCGCGTCCTCGGCCAGATGCGAGACATCGTTGAAGCCGCTGAGCGCGATCGTCTCGCCGCGCGTCATCAGACGGGTGATCGAACCATTGTAAATCGGGTTGTGCAGCTTGAGGACCTCCGCGTCGGGCGCGCCGAGCAGCCCCTGCGCAATCGCCGCGATCACCCCGCCCGAGGTGACGACGACGGCGCTCTCGCCCCGGCCGCATCTTTGCGCCACGCGACGGGTCGCCGCCAGCGCGCGGGCGCGAAATCCGGCCCAGCTCAAGCCCCCCTTCGCGGTTGCGCCGCCGAGCCAGCGGGCGAACGCTTGCTCGAACAATTGCTGGAACGCCGCGCGCGGATGCGGCGCCTTCGCGACATGCGCCGCGAGCGCCGCGTGGTCGGCGAACTCGGGAAACGCGGCGGCGAACAGATCCTCGTGCCGGTATTCGTCGAAGTCGGGGTCGATCTCCACAGGCGTCGCCCAACCGGCCGCCTGCGCCAGAAAGCGCGCCGTATCGGCCTGTCGCGCGAGCGCGCCCGACATGATCGCGGCGGGTTCGACGCCTCGCGCGAGCCACGCCGCGCCGAGCGTCGCCGCCTGTCGCCGGCCGAGGTCCGACAGGCGGTCGTAATCCTCGCCGAGCAGGTCCGCCTGTCCGTGTCGAACCAGAAAAATCCTGCCCATGCTCAGAACGCATCCACATAAGCGCGGCGCGGACGGCCGCGCTCGCGGTTGGCGAAACTCGCCATCGTCAGCGCCAGCAGGCGGCGCGTGTCGGCGGGATCGATCACGTCGTCATACAGGAACCGCGCCGCCGCCTCCACCGCCGAGCCCTCGTGGCGCAGCGCTTCGAGCCGCCGGGCGCGCAACGCCTCGCGCGCGACCGAGTCGTCGAGCGCGGCGATCTCGCGCCCGTGCGCGATCTCGACCGCGCCCTCCAGCCCCATCCCGCCATATTGCGCGCCCGGCCACGCCAGCAGCACGGCCGGACGCAGCGCCTGCGAGCCCATGATGTAGAACCCCATGCCGAACGCCTTGCGCAGCACGACCGACATCAGCGGAACACGGGCGTTGGCGAGCGCCATCAGCAGGCGCGAGGCGCGCCGCACCGCGCCGGCGCTCTCCGCCTCGGGACCAACCAGAATGCCGGGGGTGTCGCAGAGCAGCAGCAGCGGGATGTCGAAGGCGTCGCAGAGTTGCACGAAGCGCGCCGCTTTTTCCGCCGCCGCGCTGTCGATGGCGCCGGCGAGAAACATCGGCTGATTGGCGATCACCCCGACGGCGCGGCCGTCCAGCCGCGCCAGCGCCGTGACTATCGCCTTGCCGAAATCGCGCTTGAGCTCGAACACGCAACCGACGTCGCAGACGCCTTCGATCACCCGGCGCACGTCGTAGGCGCGTTGCGCCCGCTTGGGCAGCACGCCGCTCAGCGCCGCCGCGTCGGGGGCCTGAAACGCCTCGGCGCGGGGGCCGAAGAAGGCCAGATAGGCGCGCGCCGCCGCAATGGCCTCAGCGTCCGTAGCCGCCACGACGTCGACGACGCCGGACGCGCGATGCGCGTCGAGCGGGCCGATCTCCTCTGGCGTATGGCGCACGCCGGTCGCGGCGAAGACCAACGGCGGCCCGCCGATGCCGAGCGCCGCGCCCTCGACGGCGATCAGGCAATCGCACAGCCCCGCGAGATTGGCGTGGCCCGCGAAGGCGCGCTGCGAGACCACGCCGATCGTCGGGACCAACCCCGACAATTGCGCAAAGGCGACGAAGCCCTCCGCCACCAGCCGGCGCCCCGGCGCCGCGTCCTGCGGCCGGGCGCCGCCGCCGTCGAGCCAGCAGATCGTCGGCAGCTTCAGCTCCGCGGCGAGGCGGAACAGCCGCGTGATCTTGTGATGGCCGATGTAGCTCTGCGAGCCGCCGTGGACGGTGTAATCGTAGAAGACGAGCGCGACCGGCCGGCCCGCGATCTGCGCCGTGCCGATCAGCACGCCCTCGGCCGGCGCCTCCATGCCTTCGATGACCGGCTGCGCCAGCCCGCCGTATTCGACGAACGTGTCGGCGTCCACCAGCGCCGCCAGCGCCTCGCGGGCGGTGAGGTGGCCGCGCTCGTGCTGTCGGCGCACGGCCTCGGGGCGGGCTTCGTCGCGCAACGCCGCATGGGCGGCGCGCATCGCCTCGAATTCGCGATTCCCCGTCATGGCTCGACGGTGAACAGCGCCGCCCCCGCCTTCACGGCGTCGCCTTCCTCGACGAGGATCTCGCCGATCCTGCCCGCGCGTCCCGCCACGATGGGGATCTCCATTTTCATCGACACCAGCACGATCACTTCGGCGTCGGCCGAGACCTGCTGGCCCGGCGCGGCCTCGATGGATTGGATGACGCCCGCCATTTCGCTTTTGATCGTCGCGGCCATGTCGCTCCTCGAAAAGTCAGTCCAGCCGGGTTCGTTTGACTTGCACCCCGGCCGCCTCCCTGTCCCACGCGCCTGCCGCGCCCTCGACGCGCAACACATGCTTCTGGATCTTCATCGTCGGCGTCAGCGGCAGCGCCTCGACGGCGCGAATGTAGCGCGGAACCATGAAGTGCGGCATCCGGCGGAGATAGAACTGCGTCATCTCGACGGGATCGAAGGCGCCGCCGTCGCGCAGCACGACCACCGCCATGACCTCTTCCTCGCCGACGGAATCGCGCACCCCGACGACGGCGCATTCTCTTACGTTGGGATGCTTGACGACATCGGCCTCGACCTCGAACGAGGAGATGTTCTCGCCACGGCGGCGGATCGCGTCCTTGAGCCGGTCGACGAAGACGTAGGCGCCGCTCGCGTCGACCCGGAACGCGTCGCCGGTGTGGAGCCAGCCGTTGCGCCAGAGCCGCGCCGTCGCCTCGGCGTCGCCGAAATAGCCATCCGTGAACGCCCACGGCGCATCGACCCGCAGCATCAGCTCGCCGACGGCGCCTGCCGGCAATTCGACGTCGTTGGCGTCGACCACGCGCGCCTCGACGCCCGGGCGCGGCCGGCCGCAAACCCCGAGCGGCTCGGGGAAAGCGTCGGAGAGGATCGGCGAACTCACCTCCGTCATGTTGTAGAGCGTGCGGATCTCGCAGCCGAACCGCTTGCCGAACGCCCGCGCATCGACCACGAGCGGGATCATGAAGCCGAGCCGCAACGGCTGCTCGGCGTCGTCCGGCCGTTCCGGCGCGGTCCACAACAGCGGCGTCATCGAGCCGAGCAGCGTGGCGATGGTCGAGCCGCTGGCGCGCACGACGCTCCAGAACTCGGCGGCGCGAAAACTCTCGACGATGGCGACGGAGGCGCCGCGGATCAGCATCGCATAGACCGCCACCGTGCCGCCGACGTGGAACATCGGCAGATTGACGAGGTAGCGGTCGCCAGGGCGGAACATGCGGTAAGGGTAATCGCAGACGGAATAGAGATGCAGATAGCTGGAGCGCACGGCCTTCGACGGCCCCGTCGTGCCCGAGGTGAACATCAGGCATTGCAGATCCCACGGCGCGACGCGCCGGTCGAGCCCATCGAGCACAAGCGGGTCGCCGCGCAGCGCCTCGGCGCCGTGGCAAGGCAGCGCGAGCCCCGCCGGCGCCGGGCCTGAAAGCACGATGGCCGCTTCGAGCGCGGCCCGATCGACCTCGGTGAGACGGTCGGCGAGCCCGGAATGGCAGACAATGAGCGTCACGCGGGAGATCTTCAGCGCATGGGCGAGGATCGCGCCGCGATAGGCGAGATTGACCGGCACGCAGACCGCGCCAAGATAGTTGATCGCGAACCAGACCCGCAGCGCGTCGCGGCCGTTGGGCAGCCACACCGCGACATGCGCGCCCTTGCGCACGCCCAGCGCCGCCAGCCCCGCCGCCGTCTCGCGCACTTGCCCGCGCAGCTCGGCGTAGGTCCATTCGCCGCCGTCGTCGAAGCGCGCGAACACAGCTTGCCCGCGCTCCGCCGCATGGCGGTCGACCAGCGGCGCCAGCACGCAATCCTCCTCGCGCGGCGTCGCCGTCATCGCGCCTTCCCTCTGCTGTTCGCCTTACAGGTAGCGCCGCTCCCGCCCGGTCCACTTGCGCTGAGCCGCTATCGCCGGACAGCGGCTCAGCGCAAGTCGCCCGCGCGGGCGCGCGGCAGTCTGGCGCGCAACGTTCCGAGCCGTGGGGCGACACGTGACGCCAACCTACACGCCTCCCATGCCCATCCTGCCGCCGCTCGCGCAGCGCACGGTCCCGGCGGTGCTGGCCCGCGCCTTGGCGCGCTCGCCCGACAAGATCGCGCTGCGGGAGCGCGGCCGCGCCTTGAGCTACCGCGAGGCGACCGACCTCGCGCTGGAGTGGGCGGGCGGCTTCGCGCGGCTCGGCGTCGGGCGGCAGGAACCTGTCCTGCTGATGCTCGACAACCATCTCGATTATGTCTGCCTGTGGCTCGCGCTGTCCCTGACCGCGCGCATCGAGGCGCCCGTGAACACGGCCTATGTGGGCGCCATCCTGGCTCATGTGATGGGCGATTGCGGCGCGCGCGTCGTGGTGATCGAGGCGCGCTATCTCCCGGTCCTGGCCGCCGTCGCCGACCGGCTGGAGCGCATCGACACGGTGATCGTGCGCGGGGAGGGCCAAGACGTCGCCTTGCCGGCGCGCATCCGCCGCCTGCCGCTCTCGGCGCTTGCCGGAGCCAAAGCCGAGATGGCGCACGTCGATCCCTGGGATCTCATCGGCCTCATGTACACCTCCGGCACCACGGGGCTGTCGAAGGGCGTGCGCGTCACTCACGCCCACGCCTACGGCTATTCCTCGCCGGAAATCTACGGCGCCTGCGACGAGGGCGACACGAACCTCGTGGCGCTGCCGCTGTTCCATGTCGGCGGCCAGTGGAAGGGCGTCTACAACGCGCTGATCGCCGGCGCCAGCGCCGCCGTCTTGCCGCGCTTCAGCGCACAAACGTTCTGGGACGATGTGCGAGATTTCGGCTGCACCTACACGCTGCTGCTCGGCGTGATGGCGGAATTCCTGCTGCGCCAGCCCGAGCGCGCCTCCGACCGCGACCATACGCTGAAGCGCGTCGCGCTGGTGCCCGTGCCCAACGATCTCGAAGGCTTTCGCAAGCGGTTCGGCATCGCAACCATCAGCTCCGCCTACGGTTCGACCGAGGGTTCGGTCGTGATCCTGTCGCCGATGGGCGGCGCCGAGCCCGGCATGATCGGCTGGCTGCGGCCCGATTTCGACGCCCGGCTGGTCGACGAGAACGACATCGAGGTTGCGCAAGGCGCCAGCGGCGAACTCGTGATTCGTCCGCACGAGCCCTGGGTGATCATGGCGGGCTATCACGGCATGGCGGGCGCGACCGAGCAGGCGTGGCGCAATCTGTGGTTCCACACCGGCGACGTGATGCGCCAGGATGCGCGCGGCATGTACGCCTTCGTCGACCGCCGCCGCGACGCGATCCGCCGTCGCGGCGAGAACATTTCCTCCTTCGAGGTCGAACAGGAGATCATGACCCACCCGGACGTGATGGAATGCGCCGTCGTCGCCGTGGCGAGCGACGCGACCGAGGACGAAATTCTCGCCTGCGTCGTGCTGAGCCAAGGCTCCCAGCTCGACGGCCCGTCGCTGCGCGAACACCTGAAGCCGCGCCTGCCTTATTTCATGGTGCCCCGCTACGTTCGCGTGCTCGACGCGCTGCCCAAGACCCCGACCGCGAAGATTCGCAAGCAGGCGCTGCGCGACGACGGCCTCACCGCCGACACGTTCGACGCGAGCGCCAAGTGAAAAGCGCCGACGACGTAAGGGCCGACATCGACGCCGCCCGCCGCCTGCGCCACGACGAGGCGCGCCCGGAGGCTGTCGCCAGACAGCACGCGCTCGGCAAACTCACCGCGCGCGAGCGCATTGCGCTGTTGCTCGACGAAAGCGGTTTCGAGGAGACCGGGGCGCTGGTCGAGCCCGGCCGCAACACGATGGACACCGAGGGTCTGCAGGCGCCCGGCGACGGCGTCGTCACCGGCTTCGGGCTGATCGCCGGCCGGCCAGTCGCGCTCGCCGCGTTCGACTTCACCATTGTCGGCGGCTCCAACGGCGAGCACGGCGAATGGAAGCTGCTGCGTCTCACCGAACAATGCGAGCAGCACGGATTGCCGCTCATCATGCTGCTCGACGGCGGCGGCCATCGCATCCAGGAGGGCCTCGACAGCCGCCATTTCGCACGCGGCACGACGATCTTCCAGCGCTTCGCCAATCTCTCCGGCTGGGTCCCCGTCGTGGCGGCGATCATGGGACCGGGATTCGCCGGTCCCTCCAATTTCGCCGCGCTCGCCGATTTCGTCGTGATGGTCGAGGGCGCGTCGACGATGGGGATCGCCGGCCCCGCGCTCGTCGCCGCCGCGACCGGCGAGCGCGTGACCAAGGACGAGCTGGGCGGCGCCGAAATTCAGGCGACCCAGGCCGGCGTGGCCGATCTCGCCGTCGCCGACGACCGCGCCGCATTGGCGGCGATCCGCCGCTATCTCTCGTTTCTCCCCGGCAACGCCGGCGAGGCGGCGCCCGCCGTCGCGACCGACGATCCCTTCGACCGCCGCGACGAGGCGCTCTTTTCGCTCGTGCCCGCCAATCCCCGCCGCGCCTACGACATGCGCAAGGCCGTCGCCGGCCTGGTCGATCGCGACAGCGCCTTCGAGATCAAGCCGACCTACGCGCCCAACATCCTCACCATGCTCGCCCGGATCGAGGGGCGCGCGATCGGGGTCATCGCCAACCAGCCGCTGCATCTCGGCGGCACGCTCACCGCCGCCGCCTGCGAGAAGGGCGCGCATTTCGTTTCCCTGTGCGACGCTTTCGGCCTGCCGCTGATCTATCTGATCGACGTTCCCGGCTTCATGGTCGGGCCGGCGGCGGAAGCCACGGGGCTGGCGCGGCGCAGCGGACGGCTGCTGTTCGAGATCGGCCAAGCGACGGTCCCGCGCTTTTCGGTCGTGCTGCGCAAGGGCTACGGCCTCGCCTATATCGCGATGGCGGGAGGTCGCAGCTTCGCCGCCGATCTCGCGCTCGCGTGGCCGAGCGCGGAAATTTGCGCGATGTCGGTCGAAGGCGCCGTCGACGTCGCCTATCGCAAGGCGCTCGATGCCGCCGAGGATCGCGCCGCCGCCCGCGACAGCCTGATCCAGCGCTTCCGCACCCAACTCGGGCCGCTGAAGGCGGCGGAAGCCTACGGAATCGACGACGTGATCGATCCCCGCGACACCCGCAAGGCGCTGGCGCTGGCGCTGCGGCGCGCGACGCGCCGCAAGACGGCGGCGGACCCGCGCCGCCGCCACCCCATCTCGCCGGTCTGACACCCATCCGCGCGGAGAAAGACCTATCTCGTCGCCCTCCGTCATGCCCGGGCTTGTCCCCGAGGCGCCAACCCAGCGCGAGCGCCACGGGCGGCGCGGTCATGCCCGGACTTGTTCCGGGCATTCACGTCGTGGAGCGATGCGCCCTTTCCTCAAAACCACGCCCCGTGGCTCGACGAGGGTGGCCGGGACTAGCCCGGCCACGACGGCGAGGCTGGCGCATTTACCTCTAAAGCTAGCGCCCATGGGGCTTTTCCCGGCCATCTACGCCGTGGCGCCTCTTCCTTCGAGGCCCTTTCGCAGCGCCTCGGGGCGAGGTCTCCATTTGTCAATTTCCGTTTTCCAGAAACCGTGGTAGACTTCGCTCCCGTTGTTTGAACGCATGAGCAAAAAGCGGAACCCCCCGGGGGGGGTGACGCGTTTTGGCGCCTAACCCCTTCAGATCACGTGCGTAAAGAGCGCCGCACGACAGCTTTCGCCAGCGATTCCGGCGCAAAAGTCATCTTCTGACCGCGATTTTCGCGCCAAAATCTCACGACGGCCGCCGAACGTTCACCAACCCATCTGCCGCGCCGCGAGATCCTTGAGGATCTCCTCCGACCCGCCGCCAATGGCGTTGACGCGCACCTCGCGATAGATGCGCTCGATATTGCCGCCGCGCATGAAGCCGGCGCCGCCGAGGATCTGCACCGCCTCGCGGGCGCAGAACTCCATGCACTGCGTCGCCTGGTTCTTGAACAGCGCGATTTCCGCCACCGGGCGCTCGCCGGCCAGCAGGCGATGAAACAGCGCGTCGAGCACCGCCGCGCCGGCGTTGACATACATCTGCATGTCCGCGAGCTTGTGGCGGATCACCTGATGATCGATCAGCCGCTTGCCGAAGGTGCGCCGCTCCTGCGCCCAGGCGATCGCCTCGGCGAGGCAACATTCGGCCGCGCCGAGCGCGCCGGCGCCGATGTTGATGCGCTCCATGTTGAAGTTGTTGAGGACGAGCTTCAGCCCGCGATTCTCCTCGCCGACGAGGTTGGCGACCGGCACACGCACGTCGTCGAAATGGATCGTCGCCGTATCGGACGCGCGCCAGCCCATCTTCTTCAGCGGGGTGCGCGAAACGCCCTTGGCGTCGGCGGGGATGACCAGCAGCGAGAGACCTTCGCCGGTGCGCACGGCGGTGGTGATCCACGAGGCGCGCATGCCCGAGGTGATGTAGGTCTTCTCGCCGTTGACGACATAGACGTCGCCGTCGCGCACCGCGCGCGTCCTCAGCGCCTGCACATCGGAGCCGCCGCCAGGCTCGGTGACGGCGAGCGCGATGATCTTGCGGCCGGCGGCGACGTCGGGCAGCACGCGCGCCTGCAAGTCCGGCGAGCCGGCCTGCGCGATGACCGGCGCGCCGATGGTCAGCGACGCCAGCGAGGCGAACACGCCGCCCGCCGCGGCGCGACCAACCTCGCGAAACACCAGCGTCTGCAAAGCGGGATGACCGGCCCCGCCGCACGCCTCGGGCAGCCCGATCTGCAGAATGCCGACAGCGGCGGCCCTTTCGTACAGGCTAAGCGGAAACGTCTCCGCTTCGTCCCATTCGGCCAGATGCGGCGCGATTTCGGATCGGATGAAACGCCGCACCGTTTCCGTCAGCAAGCCTATCTCTTCGCGATCCAACTGGGCGCTCCCCCGATCCCCTGAAGCCGGCGTAGCAGGCTCGTCACCAACCGTCTTGCGTCGAGCGTCCGCCCTCAACCGATCGCGCATGTCCGGCTGGCTCGTCGCCGACGAGCGCCCCTCCCGCGCTCGCCGCTGGCCTCCAATCGTCGCGCAAGGCGACGCCGCAGCGCCGATGCCATTGCAACACGTTCGGCGAAAGCGGCTCGGGACAGCAGAGACCGAGCTTGAGCCGATTGAGGCCCATTTCCGCGCGGGCCTTCAGCATCGCCGCGCCTGCGAGCGGACCGCGCCGTCCCGCCGCGTGGGCGCGCTCGAAAACCCATCGCTCGAACGGCGTCGCCGCCTCCAGACGGGACAGCATGTCCTCGCGCAGCCGTCGCCACAGCTCCGGCGGCCCGCAAACAAGCTCCGGCTGGATCTCGCGCAGATCTTCGCGCCACGTATCGTCGTCTTCGGGAAAATTGACGGTCGCGCCGGTCAGGATCGCCAGCTCCAGATGCGCCATGCGCTCGCCGATGGCGGCGAGCGAGCCCAGCGCGAGGCGCTCGCCCCGCGCGGGCGCGAGCGTCGCCAGCGCGTGGGCGCAAGCCAGCGCCTGCGCATGCGTCAGCGCGGTCCACGCGCCGGGATCGTCGAGCGCCATCGCCAGCAAGGCGACGTCGCCAGGCGCCTGCCGCTCGCAAGCGGCCTCGACCAGAGCGGGATCGCGGACCCGCGCGGCGGCGCCCGCCGCGCGCAAATCGGCGAAGCGCGCGCCCGGCGCCGTCTCGCCTTCGAGCACGAAGACGCCCTTGAGGCCGCGCACGCAGTTGGCGAGTTCGTCGAGCCGGTCCGGGTCGTCGACGAAGAGCCACGCCGCCCGCGAGCGGGCGAGCGCGGCGGCGACCTTGTCCGCCGGCATATTGAGGTACAACCGTCCGGTGACGCCGCCTGCGGCGCGCGCGCCGAGATCGGCGCACGCGCTCGTCAGCGTGGCGCGCGAGAGGATGAGGACCACGTCGCCCGGCCTCAGACCCGACGCCAGCAACCCGGCCGCGACGTCGGCGACGATTTCGCCGGCCTCGGTCGATGTGTATGTCTTCCAAACGCCGCGATGCTTCTGCCGGAACATGGGCGCGCGCCCACGTCGCCGCGCCCCGTCCCGGAATACGCGCGACAGGGTCTGCGACGTCATGCCCAGACGCTCCGGCGGCGCGGTGGGCGCGCGCCGTCTTGGCTGGCGGCGCCGAGATAGAACCGCTGTATGTCCGCCCGCGCCCGCAGGGTCTCGCAGGACGCGTCGGCGACGATCACGCCGTTTTCCATGATGTAGCCGTGATCGGCCGCGTTGAGCCCCATGCGGGCGTTCTGCTCGACCAGCAGCATCGTGACGCCGCGCTCGCGATTGATGCGGGTGATGATCTCGAAGATCTCGCGCGTCAATTTCGGACTGAGCCCGAGGCTCGGCTCGTCGAGCAAAATGACTTCCGGCGCCGCCATCAGAGCCCGCGAGATCGCCAGCATCTGCTGCTGGCCGCCTGACAGCAGCCCCGCCGGTTGACCTTTGCGCTCTCGCAACACCGGGAAATAGCCGTAGACCGTTTCGAGATCGCGGGCGGCGCCGTCGCGGTCGCGGCGCAGATAGGCGCCCATCCGAAGATTGTCCTGAACGCTGAGCAGGGGAAACATCTCGCGCCCCTCCGGCACATGCGACAAGCCCCGGCCCACGATGTCGGCCGGCTCCGCTCCGCCGATGTCGTCGCCGTTCAGCCGGATGCGGCCGCCCGTGGGATCGATGATCCCTGAAATCGTCTTCAACAGGCTCGTCTTGCCGGCGCCGTTCGAGCCCAATACGACGACGATGCGCCCGCGTTCGGCGACCAGGCTCACGCCGCGCACCGCGCGCACCGGCCCATAGCCGCTCTCGACGTTGTCGAGTTGCAGGATGGGGTCGCCCGTCACGCCGGCCTCCGCAGCGACTCGACGTCTTCGCCGCCGCCGAGATAGGCCTCGATCACACGCGGGTCGTCGCGCACCTCAGCCGCCGTTCCCAGCGCCAGCACCGCGCCCTGGTTCAACGCCGCGACGCGGTCCGAGACGCGGGAGACCAGCGACATGTCATGCTCGACGACGAGGATCGTGACCGCGAGCCGGTCGCGGATTTGCAATATCCATTCCGCCATCGCGTCGGTTTCGCCCGCATTGAGGCCCGAGGAGGGCTCATCGAGCAGCAACAACTTGGGCCGCGCGCACAAAGCCCGCGCCAGCTCGACAACCTTGCGCACGCCGTAAGGCAGGCCGCCGACGCCGGCGTGACGGTAACGTTGCAGCCGCAGAAGCTCCAGCGCTTCCTCGGCCGCCTCGCGCGCCTCGCGCAGCGAGCGGCGGGTTGCGCGAGAGAAGATGAGATCGCCTATCAGGCTGGAGCGTCCATGCGCGTGATGGCCGATCAGCAGATTGTCGAGCACCGTCGCGTTCTCGAACAGTTCGATATTTTGGAACGTGCGCGCGACGCCCAACGCCGCGATCCTATAGGGCGGGGTCTTTGTCAGGTCGACGCCGTCGAACGCCATGCGGCCGGCGCTCGGCGAGTAAATGCGGCTGATCAGGTTGAACACGGTTGTCTTGCCGGCGCCGTTGGGGCCGATCAACGTGAAGATCTCGCCAGCTTCGACATCGAAGCTGACGCCGGCGACGGCACGCACGCCGCCGAAGCTGACCGCGAGATCGCTGACGGACAGGAGCGCCATCGCCTCGCCTATCGAAACCGCTCGGAGCGCTGAAACGACTTTTGTCGTCGAAACGCGCCGGCGGGATAAAACGGAAACATCCTCAGATACGTGGCGATTTTTACCCAGCGGCCGTAGAGGCCCGAGGGTTCGAGCAGCACGAAGCCGATGAGCGCGCCGCCGAACACAACGGCTTGCAGGCCGGGCGCTTGCCCGACAGAGGGCGGCAGGTAGTCCTTGGCGATAGCGATGGCCTGCGGCGTGACGATGAGAAACACCGCGCCAAAGAACGCGCCCGGTATCGAACCAAGACCGCCGACAACGACGAGCATGATGAGATCGATGGATTGGCTGATCGAGAATTGCTCGGGGGAAAGGAAGCGCAGTTTATGCGCATAGAGCGCGCCGGCGAGACCGACGAAGGCCGCCGAGAGCGCGAACGCCATCGTCTTGTAGCGCGCAACCGGGATGCCGAGGCTCTGAGCCGAGACCTCGGAATCGCGAATGGCGACGAACGCGCGACCCGTCGGCGAGCGCACGAGGTTGATCGTCGCCAGCGTGACGAGCGCGCAGACGCCGAGCGCGAGATAATAGATCGACGCCTGAGAGCGCAGCGTCCAACTGAGAAAGATCGCCGGCTTCACCTGCATGCCGGTGTTGCCGCCGGTCACGCTTTCCCAGCGCGCGAATACCTCCTCCGCGATGAAGCCGAATGCCAGCGTCGCGATCGCGAGATAGATGCCCCGGACCCGCAAAGCGGGCAGGCCGATGACGATTCCCGCCGCTGTGGACAGCAGCGCCGCCGCCGCCATCGCCAGCGGAAAGGGGGCGCCGCGCGCCGTCAGATAGGCTTCCGTGTAAGCCCCCGTCCCCAGAAAGGCCGCGTGGCCTATGGAGATGAGGCCGGTGTAGCCAGCCAGGAGCATCACGCCAAGCCCCGCCACCGCGTAGATGTAGATGAACGCGAATTGCGACAACCAGTAGTTCCCCACCAGATAGGGCAGGGCCAAAAGAACGGCCAACAGCGTCGCCCATCCAACGGCCTTCGCAGGGTCGGGTATCAGCCGAAGGCTGGCGTCGTAATCCGTCGGGATCGAGCGTCGCATCGGATCACACTTTTTTCCGTAGAGTCTCGCCAAACAGGCCGGTCGGTTTGACGACGAGCATCGCCAGCAAGACCACGTAGGCCGCGATGTCCTTGAACCCTTCCGGCAGATAGAAGCCAGCTAGTGACTCGACTACGCCCACGACGACGCCGCCGACGATCGCTCCCGGCATGCTGCCGAAGCCGCCGACCACGGCGGCGGGAAACGCTTTCAGGCCGATATTGCCCATGTTCATGTGAACGAACACGATGGGCGCGATGAGGATGCCCGCGCAGCCAGCGACGGCGCCCGAAAGCGCCCAGGCGAGGCCGTTGAGCCGCTTGACGGGAATGCCCATGTAATGCGCGGCGAGCTGGTTCTGCGACGCGGCCTGCATCGCGACGCCGATCCTGGTGTATTTGAACAGCAGATAAAGCGAGGCGCACAGCGCCAAAGTCGTGGCGACGATGGCGAGGTGATCGGCGCTGACGACGAGACCGAAGGCGCGCAGCGCCAAGCCTTTGTAGGGCGTGTCGAGCGCGTTGGTTTCGGGGCCGATGTCTGGAATCATTGAGACGAGGCCGCGCGCGACGTAGCCAAGCCCAATGGTCAGCATGACGACGGCGAATTGCGGCTGGCCGAGCAGCGGACGCAAGGCGACGCGCTCGACGAGAGCGCCCAACGCGCCCATCCCGGCGACGGCCAGCACGGCGGCGACGGCGAAAGGCAGGCCGGCGAAGCGCATCAGCGCCAAACAGCCGAAGGCGCCGAGCATCAGCATTTCGCCTTGCGCGAAATTGACCGCCTCGGTCGCCTTGTAGATGAGCACGAAGCCGAGCGCGATCAGCCCATAGACGCAGCCTTGCGCGAGACCGGAGAGCACCTGCTGCGCAAGCTCCATCGCCGCCGATCCCCGCTCGCCGTCAAGGCTTGATGAAATCGGTGATCGAGACCCATTTGCCGCTTTCAACCTTATCGACGCGCACGGCCTCGGAGCCAATGTGCGAGGTCTTGCTGAACTTCATTTCGTCGAAACCGAGCGCGTTGCGGGGAAGGGTCGTGCTTTCCAGGGTCGCGACGAAGCTGTCGGCGGTCAGCGGTTTGCCGACCTTGGTCATGGTGGCGAGCGTCCAGTCCATGATCGAGTAGCCCATCACGGCGAACTGGCCGGGGTCTGCGTGATATCTGGCCTGATAGGCTTCGAACCAGGGCTTGGTCGCGCCTTCGGCATAGGGTTGCGGCGCCGAATGCGACGCCATCACCCCCTCGGCGAGCGGGCCGGCGAGCTTGATGAGCAGATTGCTATAGGCGGCTGAGGTGCCGACGAACTCGGGCGCAAACTCAACCTTCTTGGCTTCGTTGAGCGTGCCGACGGTCTCGCGCAAGGTGGTGCCCAGCACCACGGTGTCGCAGTCGGCGTCCTTCAACCTTGCGACCTGGGAGGAGAAATCCGTGGCGCCGCGCTTGTAGGTCGTGCGCTCCGCGACCGTCCCGCCGATTTCCTTCATCGCTGCGTCGACGCCGCTCATCAGTTCGGAGCCGAGATCGTCGTCTTGCACCAGCGAGCACCATTTGCGCTGCGCCTTCATGCCGTTCAGCGCCTTCACGATCACCTTGCCCTGCTGGAAATAGGGCACGGAGAACGCGAATTTGAGCGGGACGGGCGGATCGTAGAGACCGCGCGCCGAGCCGAGCGGAAACAGGTTGATCACCCCCGCGTCGATGAAGACCTGCTGCGTCGTCAGCGCAATCGTCGTGCCCATCGAGCCGACCACGGCGAAGACGCCGTCGCTCTCCGAAAGCTTCTGGGCGGCGAGCATCGCCCGCTTGGTGTCGTAGCCGGAATCCTCCACCAACAGCTTGATCTTGCGGCCGGCGACGCCGCCCGCCGCGTTGGCCTCGTCGATCCGCATGTTCATGCCGTTCAGCGTTTCCTTGCTGTAGGCGACCAGCGGGCCGGATAGATCCTGGATCGTGCCGAGCACGACTTCGTTGTCGTTCACGCCTTGGGCTGCGCATGCGGGCGCCGGCCAGACGGCGGCCGTGAGCGCGAGCGCCGCGGCCCAGATTCCCCACTCACGCATGTCCGCCTCCCGAATTGCGTCCCACTTCGCAGAGGCGCTGGCGTTAGCCTAGAGGCGGCGGCGATCGCAGACTTGCGGCAACTTGCTGCCTCGCGTTCGTCTGCTCACAACAACTGGCAGCGGACCTGAAACCCGTCGAGGAGACGTCGCACCGCATCTTTGCGTTCGCTCGACAGCGGGCGCAGCTGTTGCACGTTGGCTACCAAGCCATGCTTGACATCGGCAACGACTTCCACCGCGAAGCCGGACGCGCCCTCGGGCAAGGCGGCCAGCGCCTGCTCCACCGCTAGCTGCGTGGCCAGACGACGCAATTCCGGCTTGAATATCTTGCCCACGCCCGTCAGCGGCATCTGCCCGAGCACGACGACGTCAACCGGCGTCGCCGCGCGTTCGGAAACGCGCTCGCGCGCGAATTGCCGCAATTCGTCGGAAGTGACGCCGGCGCCAGGCTTTAACTGCACGAAGGCCATTGGCAGTTCGCCGGCGTAGAGGTCCGGCCGTCCGACCGCCGCGACGGCCTCGACGCCCTCATGCTGATGCAAAACCTCCTCGATGGATAAGGGATCGATGTTGTGTCCGCCGCGGATGATGACGTCCTTCGCGCGGCCGGTCAGCCACAGATAACCGTCCTCGTCGAAACGGCCGAGATCTCCGGTGTCGAGCCAACGGCCGCCGCTCCACGTCGGCGGCGTGTCGTCCGCCGCCGGTTCAATCCAGGCGGCGCGATCCTGGCCCTCATCGAGATAGCCGCCGAAGGCCTGCGGCCCGCGCGCAAGCAGCCGCCCGATCTCGTTGGTCGCCGCCGGGGCCTGAACGCGGCCGTCTTTCACCGACGCGACGATCAGTTCGGTGTAGGGCGTACGGAAACCGACCGACCCAATCCGCGGCTCGCCGGCCGCCGGATTCATCGAGCCGAAGCCGTGCAACTCCGTCATGCCCCAGCCCTCGACGACGGGGCGTCCGAGCCGGCGCTCGACCGCGCGGGCCAACTCCACGGGCATCGCCGCGCCGCCAGCGTGGCACAGCCGTACGCTTGTGAGATCGAAGCCGTCTGACGGCGCGTTCATGACCGCGCCCCAACTCGTCGGCACCATCGCCAGCGTGCTGGCGCGGAACCGCTCGACATGCGCCCAGAAGTTCGCGACGATGTGCGGGTTGCGATAGCCGGAAGCCGTCATCAGGACGATTGTCGCGCCGACGCTGAGCGGCGACAAGCCGCCGCAATTCGCCCCGCCGACGTGGAAGATCGGCAGGCCGTGCAGCAACACGTCTTCATGCGTCAGATCCCACACCTGCGCATTCGACCACGCCTGCACCGCCAGCCCGCCATGCGTATGTCGTGCGAGTTTGGGGGCGGCGGTCGTTCCTCCGGTGTGAAACAGCGACGCCACGTCGCTGGGGCCGATGTCGCGCGCGAATGTCAGCGCGGCGCCTGCCTCGCGCTCCAATTCGGCCTCGAAACTCAGCGCGTCGATGTCCGGCCGCACGCGCGGGCCGCCAACGCGCAGCACCGCGCTGAGAGTCGGAACCTCCCGCCGGATCGCCTCGACTTTGGGCCAGATCCCAGGAATCCACTCCGGGTCCGGCGCCAGCAACACGCGCGTCTGCGCGCCCCGCAGGAGCGCCGCGATATGGGTGGCCTCCAACAGGAAGTTGATCGGGTTCGCCATGCCGCTAGTCTGCGCCCCGATCATGGCGACGAAAGCCTCGGGCATCAACGGCAGCAGGAGGGAGACGCAGTTCTGCGGCGTCGCGCCCAGGCGGCGGAACAGGTTGGCTGCGCGCACGACCTGCGCGAACAAGTCGCGATAAGTCAGGTCGCGGGCAGGTTCGTCTGGCGCCCCCTTCTCGATGAAGCGGATGGCAAGCCGGTCGGGATGGCGTTCGGCTGAGCCGCGCAGCATCGCGAAGGTGGAGCGGGGCAGATTGCGTTCCGCCAGCGGCGTTCGCTCCAGAGCTACGATGTCGGCAAATGTAGCAAGGGGCATCGTCACTCCGTCATTCCGCACTCCGCGCATTTCGGTCTTTGGCGCCAACCTAAGCGCTGCGCGCCGCGCCGTCTTGCGAAAACGCGCTGTGCTGCAAAGGCGCCGATTCAGGAGCAACGGCGCCGCGGAGAGTTTCGCGCCGCGTTCAAATTATGACGACCGTCGAGAGCGTCGGTCCCGAGAGCTATAGCTATAGTGTAATGAATAGAGGCTGTGGACGCCGCTGCGACCGCATACATCACGCACCCATCGATTTCGTGTCGTTACAGTCGTCGTAGATTACGCGACATTGCCGGTCCGCCGCCTCGTTCCTCGCGCAGCCGCCGCCAATCTCATGCCGAAAGCGGTCGGACGGGGGAGCATTTTCAGATGGCGTGACCTATTCCGTCCTGTGACTCAACGGCGTCAGCGGCGGCTCCGTTCTGGAGCGCTCAATCGATGAGCCGAGCGTCGCGCTCGAAGGTGAAGTGGCTCCGCATCCATTGCACCACGACTTGGGCGCGACTCAGAAAGCCGATCAAAAGAAAAACATGCGCGATGACCCAAGGCAGCCACGCTCCGCGGTTCAGAACTTCGCGTGGCCGGCAGCGACTGTTCCGGCGGCGCCGAGGCAGACGGCCGCGGTGCGACCCGGAGTGAGTTGGAAGTCGGGCGGCGGATCCTGGAGTTTGATGCGCGCGGGGATGGGTTGGGCGAACCGCACCCAGGAAAAAGTCGGGTTGATGCTGGCGAGCAAATCGCCGGTGGCGCCGCGTTCGCGATCCGCGACGCAGCCGGAGATGCTCTCCATGCGGCCGTGCAGAGGGGGTGAACCGCCGAGCAGCCGCACCGTGGCGGGATCGACGACTTGGATCTTGTCGAACTTGGAATCCTCGAAATAGCCCTCGACGCGCGGCGTCTCGGTCGCGACAAGCGCCATGACCGCGTGGCCGGCGTTGGCGTAGTCGCCGGGCAAGAGATCGAAGTTCGTCACCTTGCCCGGCACGGTCGCCATGACGGTGGAGCGTTCGAGGTTGAGCTTCGCCGTGTCGCGCGGTCGCGCGCGACGACCGCTGGTCGAACATGGTTTGCGCCTGAGTTTGCGCGATTCTCACCTGCTCCTCCTTCTCCGCCGTAACAGCAAGCGTGGCGAGCGGTTGATGGCGCTGGAACTCGCGGTCGGCCTTGTCGAGCGCCGCCCGGGCGCCAGCGGCGGTCGCTTCGGTTCGCCATAGCGCGCGGTCGAAGTGGACGGGGTCGATGCGAAACAGCGCCTGACCCTTCTTCACACTCTCATTGCCGCTGACGAGCACTTCGTTGACGAGACCGGATACGTCGGGCGTGATGTCCGCGATATCGGCGCGCACGACGCTGTCGCGGGACCAGGGGGTCCTCCATGTAATGGACCCTCAGCCGTCAGCGCGCGAGCGCGGCGAGCCCGGCGTCGAGAACCTCTGCGACGTCGGGCGACGCCGCGCGGCGCGCGCGCCCGTAGGTCTACGATGTTGAGCCCGATGCGCAGGTCGGCATACAGCTTGCTCATGTTGGACGCCTGCTCCGCGCTGACGACGCCGGACCGGCTCGCGATGAGGCCGGCGAAGGCCCGCGCGGTCGCCGCGCCCGCGCCGGTCGGCCGACGCCGCCAGCGTCACCCAATTGGCGCGCACGAGGCGCCGGCCGCTCCAGTCGGCGGCGACCGAGCGCAGCAGCCGCGTGACGACCGCCGCCGCGCTCATGCCGATCACCGCCGCCGCGCCGCCGTCGGCGAAGGACGCGAAGTCGGCGGAATACGTGCTTTGCAGGGCAAGGAACGTCGCGCCGTTGGCGCCGAGCGTCACGCCGAGAGAACCGGTGGCGGGACGCGCCGTCAGCCAGCCGAAGTGCAGGAAGGCTGGCGCAACCGCGACGACCAGCATGGTGAAGAGATAGACGCCATCCACAATCACGGTGGCGACCGTTCCGCGCAGAAAGCGGAAGATCGCGGGCGCGGGATCGTCCTGCGCGGCGAAGAAACTGCACGCGACGGCGACCAAATCGGCGGCGGCGAGGGCCCCTCAAGCCACGCCGAGTCGATCCAGAACGCACAAATGAGTGCAAGGGTCACCGCCCCGCGAGGCGGGAATAGAGCGCGATGCGCGGGCCGCGGTGTTGCACCGGCGCCGTTTCGACCTCCGGATCCCCGTCCAGCCGCGGTGTTCCCGGGCGGCTCTCGCGGATCCATTGCATCAGAGTTCGAGCGTCGCGCAGGGCCGTCGAAAGATCGACAAGACGCAGCCGCAGACTCTCCTCCAGCACGCCGCGCCAGTCCGTCGTGGGGTTCGCAGTCTCAAACTCCGGCGAGGCGGCGCCCCCCGGCAGTCAGGTCATGCGCTCGCGTCGTGGGGCGGACGGCAGGGCGCCGGCGGCGCGCGGGCCGGCCAGGCGTGAAGCGACCGAGGAGCACAGAGGCAGAAGCAACAGAAGCCGCGCGTGGAGCGTGCGGACGGCGGCCGGCGAGATCGGCGGCTCCCGCGCGGTCGAAGGGCAGTTGCGGTGCGAGAACGCCGATGTCGGCGACGTCGGCGGCGAGTGGCCGCCGGTCGGCCTCGGCGCTGAGCGAGAGCGGCTCGCCGCTCAGCGCCCGCGCCGCCGGGCTTTCGCCTTTATGAAGCCAGGACTTCATGCGTGCGAGGAGGAGCGACCGGATGTGGACGGGAAATACGAGGGTTGAGACGAGCGCCGCGCAGACGACGCCGAGCCCGATCTCCTCAGTACGCGCGTGCGCGACGGTGAATATGTCGCCGGGCGCCGTGACACTGGGAAAGCCGGCTATGGCGGCGGTGTAGCCGGCGAACATGAACACGTACGAGCGCGGCGTGCGGTCGAGCCGCGCCAGCGTCAGCAACGTCGCGATCCAGGCGCCCATCGCCGCTACGAAAGCTCCGGAGTGGGAGAGAGTGGGCGCGAGCGCCGCCGCGGCCCCGGCGCCGAGAAGCTTTCCAATCGCACGGCAGCGAGCCTTCGAGCGCGTCGCGCCGGCGTTGGGTTGCGAGCCGATATACGAGCTCTTCGTCGCCCACTAGGGCCGGTCGAGATCGGTGGCGAATGCGAGGCCGAGCGCGACTATCGCCGCCGCGAACGTCTTGACCGCGTAAAGTCCTTCTTTCGTGTAAACCACGACGCCGCCCCGCTGGACTTCGGGGCAAGCGCGGGCGACTTCAAAATCCGCCGAGGGTACTTTCCCAGCGTAAAGTCCGACAAGCCGCCTTAGGAGCTCGGCCGCGACGTTGCCGGCGAACTCGTCCACTGCGGCCCTTCCACACAAAGTTTCAAAGTAGGCGACCTGGTCCACGCCATGCCGGGTCTGGAGCGCGGCGCCTAAACAAACTATGTCGTGGTCAAAGAGGCGGAGGCGGCGCGCAAGCCGGCCTTGCTCGACGATATCGCCGCCGGCGCGACGCCATTGGCGGCGTTGACGGCGTGACAGGGTCTGTTCCGGTACGGCGACCTCAGGGCGGGGCAGCGCGTGCTCATCCACGGCGGGTCCGGTGTCGGGCATTTCGCGGCGCAGTTCGCGAAAGCCAAAGGCGCGCATATCCTCACTACGGTGTCAGGCGCCAACGTCGAGTTCGCTCGGCGGCTCGGCGCGGACGAGGTCGTCAATTGCACCAAGCAGAAATTCGAGGAGGAAATCGACGACGTCGATCTTGTTTTCGATCTGATTGGGGGTGAGACGCAGGAGCGGTCGTGGAACTCGCTGAAGCGCGTTGGCGTGATGGTCTCCACGTTGACGCCGCCATCTGAAGAGAAAGCAGCTGCGCACGGCGCGCGCGGCCTGCGGTATATGGCGGCCGAAAGCGGCGCCGACCTTCCGGAGATCGGGGCGCTGATGGACGCGGGCCAAGTGAAGCCCGTGGTCATGCACACGTTTGCTCTTGAACAGGCGGCCGAGGCGCTGGACTTTCTTGAATATCAGCATCCTTCCGGGAAGGTCGTGCTTGTCGTAGCTTATACCAACCCACGATAGGTCTGACTCGTTTGTGAATGGCGAAGCCTTGCTCAGCGTGATTCAAGCTGGCGAACGGAAGAGGTTCGCCATGAGAGGCATTGCGCTTCGGTCGGATTTTGATGCGGTAACGCTTCGCGCTGCGGC